>Ga0209212_1003581_pt1 | contig 20293 bp, 15 predicted proteins | sample RifGroC2_FD_183996 | JGI IMG/M metagenome (GOLD analysis project Ga0209212, IMG submission 183996) | Groundwater microbial communities from Rifle, Colorado, USA - Groundwater C2 (SPAdes) (version 2) | ecosystem: Environmental > Aquatic > Deep subsurface > Groundwater | place: Rifle, Colorado... | reverse complement strand
CCTCCAGCCCCATGGGGTACAAACCGCTGCAGGTGACACCTCCCGGGGCTATTCCGGCAACGCAGCAGCCCGGCATCACCGAGACGGTGCTCACCGTGGGCAAGTATTTAACACCGGAACTCTATATCAGTTACGGCAAGTCACTGTTTACCGGAAGCAACTTGTTCCGGTTACGTTACGATATTTTCAAGCATTGGCAGATCGAAACACAGACCGGCAGCGAGAGCGGCGTTGATCTCTTCTACAAACTGGAGTTCAAGTAAAACTTCAGGTGTCATAGTTATGTGTTTAGTTTGTCGGGTTAGTTCTGTTATCTAGTACCAGAGTTTAGTTGGTAAAAATCTTCGTTCGAAGTTTGTTACATTTCCTCAATATGGAAGCGAATCAAATGAATATGAACAGAAACTGTAAATTATTTTTCCTGTTTGTGGTCACAACAGTGATTCTGTTTTCAGCTGGTTCTGCCTTAGCTGTTGAAAAGCCGCAGCAGGGCGCAGAAATGCTGCTCGACACATATCACAGGAACATGACCAAATTGGAGAAAAACAGTTTCGGCATTCCGCTCTTTCTGGAATCTTACGAGAAGGATGAGAAGGTGCATGTGGATGTCTACGGGATCTTCAATCATCCCTTCAGCAGTGTTGTCAACGTACTCAAGGCCCCGGCAAACTGGTGCGATATCGTATCACTATATCCTAATATAAAGGCATGCACCTACAAGGTTCAACCGGGTAACGGGCTGCTGACTTTTTACCTCGGGCGCAAAATCTATCAAACTCCGGAAGACGCACGTCAAATCATTTTTCATTACAGAAACGTTGGGCAACAGCAGGGTTATCTTGATATCATACTTAGTGCCGATGCAGGCCCTTTCGGCACCAAGGACCACAGATTGAGGGTCGAGGCCGTGCCCCTTGATGGTGGCAAAACTTTTGTCCACGTCAGCTATACCTATAGCGATAGTGTTGCTCTACGCCTTGCGGGAAAGATCTATTTTGCGACTCTCGGTCGGGACAAGGTGGGGTTCACAGCGACCGGTACCGACAAAAACGGCAAACCCGTCTATATCGGTGGACCTCGCGGCGCAATCGAACGCAACGCAGTCCGTTGTTATTTCGCAATCCAGACCTTTATGCATGTGTTGAACTATCCCGAAGAAAATCGTTTCAGCATGAGATTAAGCGAGTGGTACGACCTGACAACCCGCTACAGGAAACAGCTCTTTGATTTGGACAAGAAGGACTACATCACATTCAAGACAGCAGAACATAAAAATCAGGTAACTCTCCAGCACCGGATCGAAACGGGTCTTCAGTAAATGTCAAAGCACAATACCATATGAAGAAAACCTCTGATGGCCAGTTCGTCATCAACGACCAGATTGCGAGGTAGATTTTCCGTAGTGCGTTCAGCTGTCATGGTTAAATTTTCCGGTTTTCGTTAAAGGCAAGCGTATCAAAACTCTCAAACCGCCGCCAGTGCGGTTTTCGGCTCTTATCCTTCCCCCGTGCGCTTCTACAATTCCCTTGCAGATGGAAAGCCCCAACCCGGTTCCGCCTGCTCCCTCAGGGATAGGGATACGATAAAACTTGTCGAAGACACGTTTCAGGTCATGCTCCGGCACGCCGGGACCGCGATCTGATACCTCCAGAGAAAGCCAGTCATTGTCAGTGGCGGCACTGACTTCAATGGTGCTATCCACAGGCGCATACTTATGAGCATTGTCCAAGAGATTAACTAACACCTGGGTCATCAGCACCAGGTCCATGGAAGTCAGCGGCAGGTCATCGGATAGATTGATTTCGACTTGGCGATTGCCAATTCGCTGGTCAACTGCAGCCAAGGCACAGCCGACCAGATCCTGTACATCGCACAGTTCAAGATTCAGTCGGATTGCTCCTGCTTCAATGCGGGTCATGTCCAACAGGTTTCCGACGAAGCGGTTAAGACGTTCCGCCTCGCTGCAGGCTGAATCCAGCAACTCTCGCCGCGCGTGATCACTTAAATGGGCACCTTCTTCTTTCAGGCTATAGAGAACACCCGTTACGGAAACCAATGGCGTCCGCAGGTCATGTGAAATCGAGTTCAACAGGGCGCGCTCAAGATTTTCCCGTGCCTGGATGATTTGAGCCTGTTCTGCCTGTTGAGAGAAGCGAATCCGTTCTATGGCCATAGCGGCCTGAGTAGCAAAGGCGTCCAGTAGTCGGCGGTTGTCCTGTGAATGGTAGGCTCCCGAATTCTCCAACTTGACACCCAAAATCCCCAGAACACTGGCCGGAGTCTGAAGCGGAAGATAGATCAGGTCGGCAGATACCAGCGTATCAGTCGCTCGCCCAGCCGGGTGGTTGTTGCGGAAGGCCCAGTCGGCAACGGCCTGCTCCTTTACATCCAGCGTAAGTCCCTCACTGGTCGCAAGGATGTCAAGCCGCTCTCCTTCCGGTAGAAGGATCACCACCTGTGCATTGAGAGCCTCTTCCACATTCGTGAGCACTGCCTTCAATACGGCATTAATATCTGCCGAAGCCGCCAGATCGCGACTGAGGTAGTACAGGCTGGCGGTCTGGACCTCACGTGCCCTCATTACTTCGGCCCGTTCACGCGAGCGCGCCACCAGAGTGCTGATCACGACTCCCACCACGAACAGCCCCAGAAAGGTAAGGAGATACTGGGGATCAGCCACCACGAAGGTCAGCCGCGGAGGTACGAAGAAAAAGTCGAAGGCCATCACACCTAGCAGGGCGGTGGCAATGGCCGGTTTGCGTCCCAGACGCACCGAGGCCACAACCACGGCCAACAGATAGAACATGACCATGTTGGTCGGTGCCAGGAAGGGGCGCAGCATTTCACAGATTACTGTTGCCGCCGCTATGAGTATCAGGCTTGCTGCATACCCACGAGCTTCAAACGGACTGCGGCGCTTAGTTACCTTTGTCCTGCCGGACTCATTCTGTTCGAAACTGACTATGACAACATCGATGGCCCCGCTCCGGCGGATTATTTGATCGACGACAGGGGGACGGATAATTTCTCGCCAGCGGGGTTTGTTGGGCTTGCCCATCACGATCTTGGTGATATTGTGTCGCTCGGCGTACTCCATGACAGCATCGGTGACATCAGTTGCAGTTACGGTTGCAACCTGGGCTCCCAGGCTCTCGGCCAACCGCAGGTCGCGCCAGATGCGTTCCCGGTTCTCTCTGGCATGTTTCCCGCTTCCGGGGGTCTCGACATAAACCGTGAACCACTGTGCCTTAAGCTCTTCGGCCAGCCGACAGGTTGCGCGAAGTAGCTTTTCACTGTAGGGACTGCCGCTGATGCAGACCATCAATCGTTCCGCCGTGGGCCAGGGCCCGGCTATGGACTGGGATTCCATGTAGGCCCGCATCTGGTCATCAACCCGGGAGGCAGTGCGACGCAACGAAAGCTCACGCAGGGCCATCAGGTTGCCGGGTCGAAAGAATTTTTCAATGGCCTTGGCGGCCTGGTCCGGAATGTAGACCTTGCCCTCATGCAGGCGTTGCAGCAGGTCCTCTGGGGGGATATCTATAAGTTTGATCTCAAAAGCAAGATCCAGCAGGCGGTCCGGCACGGTTTCCCGTACGATGATGCCGGTTATCTGGGCTACCACGTCATTAAGACTCTCAAAGTGCTGGATGTTAACCGTGGTATAAACGTCGATCCCTGCCGCCAGGATCTCCTCCACATCCTGCCAGCGTTTCTCATGTCGCGATCCGGGAGCATTGCTGTGAGCCAGTTCATCCACTAGTACAATCTGAGGTTTACGGCTCAGTATGGAATCCAGGTCTATCTCCGGGAGCGATACCCCCTGATACAAAACTTCCCTACGCGGCAGAAGTTCCAACCCCTCCAGCAAAACATCGGTCTCGGAACGGCCGTGGGATTCCACATATCCCACAACCACATCACGACCATCTTTCTTCCGTTGACGGGCAGCCTCCAGCATGGCGTAGGTCTTACCAACCCCTGCCGCATAGCCAAGAAAAATCTTCAATCTGCCTAGATCGGCAGTAACCTCTTCTGCTTGGGCCAACTTCAGCATCGCCTCCGGTGAGGGACGTATGTCGTCATTATCGGTCATGATTACAGTCTATCCAATACCAGATTCAACACAAGAACATTCACCCGAGGCGCACCCAAAAAACCAAACTGGCGTCCTTCTGTAGTTTGTGAAACAGCCTTTATCACCACGTTTTCAGATACACCGCGCGACTTGGCAATCCGTGGTACCTGCAGCAGGGCCGACTCAGAAGTGATGTGCGGATCGAGTCCGCTGGCCGAGGCCTGTACCAGATCGGCCGGAACCTTGCCGCTCACGCCGGTATCGCGGAGAGCTTTGACCCGGTCACCCACCGTCTTCAGGTAATCCGGATTGGTTGGACCGGCATTTGATCCGCCCGAGGCCATGGGATTATTTCCGAAATCGCTGGTGGCCGATGGGCGTGGCCAGAAGTATTTCGGATCTGAGAAGGGCTGGCCTATCAGGCTCGAACCAAGCTCCTTGCCGCTTTTGTCTGTAATGAAGCTACCTTTGGCTTGAATGGGAAAGAGAGCGTGAGCAACTCCAGTTACCAGAGCAGGATATATACAACCGCAGATGACGGTGAAAACGATGAACAGCAAAATTGCCGATTTTATGTCTTTCATAGTCTAAACTCCTTAGAAGTTTTGTTCCTCTTCTTTCAAGAGGGAGGAAAACAAACTTGATTACACCATCAACCCAATCACCATATCAATCACTTTGATCCCCACAAACGGGGCAACCATACCACCCACACCGTATATCAGCAGGTTATGGATCAGCAGCTTTTCGGCCGGCATGGGACGGAACTTCGTACCCTTCAGGGCCAACGGCACAAGCATCGGGATGATGATGGCATTAAATATTACTGCCGACAGAATCGCACTGTAGGGGCTGACCAGATGCATAACGTTCAGCACACCCAACTGCGGATAGATCGATAGCAGTGCCGCCGGAATGATTGCGAAGTACTTGGCGATGTCGTTGGAGATGCTGAAGGTGGTCAAGTTACCGCGGGTCATCAGGATCTGCTTGCCGACCTCGACGATATCCAGCAGTTTAGTCGGGTTGCTGTCCAGGTCGATAATATTGGCCGCTTCGCGGGCGGGCTGAGTGCCGGTGTTCATAGCCACTGCCACATCGGCTTGGGCCAGGGCCGGGGCATCGTTGGTACCGTCGCCGGTCATTGCCCCCATGTAGCCCTGTTCCTGGTACTCGCGGATCAGGCGCAATTTCTCCTCGGGCTTAGCCTGGGCCAGAAAGTCATCCACCTGAGCCTCGGCGGCTATTGCCGCAGCGGTCAACGGATTGTCGCCGGTGATCATGATGGTCTTGATCCCCATGCTACGCAGTTGCAGGAAGCGCTCCTGAATGCCTGCCTTGACGATGTCCTTCAGGTTGATCACTCCCAGGATCACGCACCCTTTGCAGACCACAAGTGGCGTGGCACCGGCACGGGCAATACGGTCGACTACTTCGGCAACGTCGGCGGGGATGGTTGTGCAACCCTGTTTTTTGACGAACGCAATAGTCGAGTCCGAAGCACCCTTTCGGTATTGCACCCCGGCCAGGTTGATGCCGGAGAGTCGCGTATCGGCGCTGAATTCCACTACCTCTGCATCCATCGGCACCTCTCTGGTCAGACCGTACTTCTGCATTGCCAATGCCACCACGCTACGTCCTTCCGGGGTTTCATCGGCCAGTGACGCCATCAAGGCTGCCTCGGCCAACTCCCGCTCGTTGTGGCCACCCACCGGGACAAAGGCCACTGCCTCGCGGTTGCCGTGGGTAATGGTGCCGGTTTTATCCAACAGCAGCACATTGACGTCACCTGCGGCTTCGATGGCTCGGCCGGAGAGAGCAATAACGTTTTTCTGGAACAGGCGGTCCATGCCGGCGATACCGATGGCCGGCAGCAGCGCGGCAATTGTAGTGGGTGCCAGGCAGACAAACAGCGCCACCAGGATGGTCAATGAGACCGGCGCGCCATGACCTGACGCTTTGACACTGTAGATCGAGAGTGGGCTGATGTTGGCGCATACCAATAGGAATACCAGTGTCAGGGCTATCAATAGCACCTCAAGTGCGATCTCATTGGATGTTTTGCGCCGTTTGGCGCCTTCAATCAGGCCAATCATCCGGTCCAGGAAGGTTTCACCCGGATTGGCTGTTATTCTGACAATGATACTGTTGGCAATAACCGAGGTGCCGCCGGTTACGGCGCTTCTGTCACCGCCTGATTCCCGGATCACAGGCGCCGACTCGCCTGTTACCGCCGACTCGTTGACCAAGGCCGCTCCAGCCACTACATCGCCATCACCTGCGATCATATCAGTGGCCTCTACCAGGATCAGGTCGTCTTTGCGCAGCTGACTGGCCCCGACTGTGGTGTAGTTCGTCCCAAACTCAGGCTTGTCCAGACGCTTGGCGGTCACGTCAGTGCGGTTTTTTCTCAGAGATGCGGCGCGGGCCTTGCCGCGCCCTTCGGCCAACGCCTCGGCAAAGGTGGAAAAGATCACCGTCAGCCAGAGCCATACAGAAACGGTACCGGTAAACCAGGCTGGTTCCTTGTTGTCACCGGTCAGCGACATGATAAAGGTGACCAGGATGACGACACTGGCGATCTCGACACAGAACATTACAGGATTGCGCCAGAGGGTGCGAGGGTCGAGCTTCTTGAGGGAGTCAAGCAGAGCGCCCTGCATGAGTTCAGTATCGAAAGCCGATTTCGGTTGTTGGATATGTTTTGACATGACTCAGCTTCCTCCCGGAATGGTCAGATGTTCCACTATAGGCCCCAGGGCCAGTGCCGGGAAGAAGGTCAGTGCCCCGATGATGATGATCACCAGTGTCAACCAGATGACGAAAGGTGCCCGATCAGTCGGCAGAGTGCCCAGACTGGGTGGGACATACTTCTTTTCTGACAGGGAACCGGCCATTGCCAACACCGCAACGGCCGGTACAAAGCGCCCCAGCAGCATGGCCAGTGAGCCAAACAGGTTGTAGAAGTTGGTGTTAGCACTTAAGCCCGCAAAGGCACTGCCGTTGTTGTTTGACATGGAGGCAAAAGCATAGAGCACCTCCGACAGTCCGTGGGCTCCCGGATTGGCCATGGATGCCACTGCAGAGGGTGTGATCATGGCGATGCCTGACAAGATCAATACTGTAACCCCGGCGGTCAGGATGACCAGGATCGACATCCACATCTCCTGAACCTCGATTTTTTTGCCCAGGTACTCCGGTGTACGTCCGATCATAAGTCCGGAGACGAACACGGCGATGATGGCAAAGGCCAGCATGGTGTAAAGACCGGAGCCAACCCCGCCGAAGACTACCTCCCCGGTCAGAATCAGACTAAGCGGTATCATGCCGCCAAGGGGGGTCAGGGAATCATGCATGGTATTGACCGCACCGCTGGATGTGCCGGTGGTGGCAACTGCAAACAGGCTGCTCCCGGCCAAGCCGAAGCGGACCTCCTTCCCTTCCATATTGACTCCGCTCACGCCCAGTTTGGCCACCAGCGGATTGCCATTGCTCTCGGCCCATTGCAGGGAACCGAATGCCAGCACCAGTAGGAAGAGCATGGCGGCCAGCACTCCCCACCCCTGGCGGGTATTGCCTACCATCAGGCCAAAGGTGTAGGTCAGTCCTGCTGGTATCAGCAGGATCAACAGGATCTCCACAAAATTGGAGAGTGGCGTGGGGTTCTCGAAGGGATGGGCCGAATTGGCGTTGAAAAAGCCGCCACCGTTGGTTCCCAACTCCTTGATCGCCTCTTGAGAGGCCACCGGTCCCATTGGGATACTTACCTCTTTGACAGATACGATCTCAGTGACCGGTTTACCGTCTGCATCTTTGAGTGGGGACCCCTTTTCATCAAGCTTGGGCTTGTCATAGCTGGTTGACTGAATCAGCGGCACTGTTTTGTACTCACTGAAGTTCTGAATCACCCCTTGGGACACCAGAAAAATGGCGCCGATAATGGACAACGGCAGGAGGATGTAAAGGGTGCCGCGAGTCATATCCACCCAGAAATTGCCGATGGCAGAAGTCTTACGACGGACAAAACCGCGGATCAGGGCGATCACGATCGCCATGCCTGTTGCGGCGGAAACAAAATTATGCACAGCCAGTCCTGCCATCTGGGTGAAGTAACTGACGGCCTGCTCTCCTGCATAGGCCTGCCAGTTGGTGTTGGTCACAAAGCTGATCGCCGTATTGAGCGCCAGTTGCCAGGTGAAGGGCGAGACCTTTTGCGGATTGAGTGGCAGCGCATGCTGCAACATCAGCATGGCGAAAAGAGCAACAAATAGAACCAGATTAAAGAGAATCATGGAACCGGCGTAGCGTTTCCATCCCATCTCATTTTCCGGTTTTACTCCGCAGATGCAGTAGATCAGCTTTTCGCAAGGTACCAGTAATGGCGCCAGGAAGGTGCGCTCCCCCTGATAGACATGCGCCATGAAAATTCCTATCGGTTTTGTCAGTACAAGCAGTACGACGAAGAAGACAATTGTTTGCAGCCATTCATAGGAGTTCATGATTTATTCTCCGTGGGTTCTTGTTCTGGCGAGTTTCCATTGAGCAGTTGCTTGGCAATGGCGAGGGATATCAGACACCCCCAAGCTCCAGATACCGTCCATGATTTCAGGGTAACAAAAAAGATATAAATTAAATGTCAAAATGGGGGTGGAGAACGTCAATTTTGTGTAAAGATTGAAAAAAGAGTTGGCTATATCAACATTTTGGAGGTTGCTCGCTCCTGTATAAACCAGAAGTGAGGCAAGCTGATCGAGGAACGTCTGCTGGTACGCAGGTAGAAACTGAAACGGAATTATTGACTTTGGTGACAGAAGGAGTAAACGACATATATGTGCGCCGTTCAAGTGAGTAAACGTGGATAGATTCTATCTGAAACAGCATCTTTACAAAATCTTTACACCAATCGCACTAATATTAACGCCAAATTTATGCGGAATCGTATAGCCTTGATCAAATGGGTGCGGTCGATGCACTGTCCCTGCCATATTTGATGCGGAGGCTTCTGTTGTGAGAGTTTACTGCTATTGCCCTGAAACCGGTGTGTATCAGGGAGAGGATTTTCTGGATGAATGCCAGCTTGATATCATCGAAGGGGTAACACGAATAGCCCCGCCGAAATATGTTAGCGGCGAAGTGCCGGTTTTTGACACATCCACGCAAAGTTGGAAGTTGACTGAACTCTCGAAAAGAAAGGTTGCCTCCGTACATGGATAAGCTGTGAAATTGATTTCTGAAGCAACCGGATATCTTTTCAGTTTTTTACTGGTCGCTGTAGCGACAATTATCTGTGAATTTGTCCGTCCATATTTGGTGCCGACCAATATGGTAATGATCTACCAACTGGCTGTGGTCATTGCGGCCGTCAATCTGGGATTGCGGCCGGCAATAGCCACGGCGTTCATCGGTGTCCTTGCATTGGATTTCTTCTTTGTTCCACCACGACTTACCTTTAGCGTTAGCGATAAGGAATATCTGGTCACGTTTTTCGGTTTCATGGTCATCGGTGTCATAATCAGCTCATTGGTTGCCAAGGTGCGGAAGCAATCGCAAGAGCAGGTCCGTCTCTCCCGGCAAGCCGAGCAGGCCCGAATCCTCCATGCCCGGGAGAACCTCGAACGTGCATTGCTCAACTCCATTTCCCACGACTTGCGCACGCCTCTCGTATCCATTAAAGGTGCTATCTCCGCACTCAGGGATAACGATGGTAACCAGTTAAGTCGTCACGCCCGGCGTGAACTCATGGAAACAGCCTACGATGAGACCGAACGCCTCAACAGATTTGTCGGCAACCTCTTGGATATGACCCGGATTGAGGCTGGCGCAATACGCCTGAAAATTGAGCCCTGCGATATTCAGGAGTTGGTGGGATGCGCCCTGGACGCCATAGAGCCCCGGCTGGGAGACCGTGAGGTTTTGGTAAATCTCCCCCAAGGCCTCACCTTGGTGCCGCTTGACATGGTTCTCATGAATCAGGTTTTGGTGAATCTTCTCGATAATGCCAACAAATATGCTCCAGGTAACAGCCAAATCGAGATACAGGCATCCGCTGTCGATGGCTGGTTGAGCATCCGGGTTTCAGACCACGGCCCGGGCGTTCCGGAACCGGAACTTACCAGATTGTTTGACAAATTTTACCGCATCGCCGTACCGGAACGAGTTGGTGGTACCGGCTTGGGACTTTCCATATGCAAAGGATTTGTAGAGGCCCACGGGGGTAAAATCAGTGCCAAAAACCGGGAAACCGGGGGACTCACCATCGAAATCAAGCTTCCTTTGAACGTTAGAAATGAGGACACATGACACAAACACATAACAACACTGGCCAGCATCGAATACTGGTAATCGATGATGAAGCAGCGATCCGGCGCTTTCTTCACTCCGCCCTATCTTCAGAAGAGTTCTATCTGCATGAGGCAGAGTCAGGACAGGGTGGGCTTTCTGCGGCCACTACTTTCAGACCGGATGTAATACTTCTTGATCTGGGTCTGCCGGATATGGATGGCATCGAAGTTATCCGGCGCTTCCGTGAATGGTCAAATGTCCCTGTTATCATCCTCTCGGTCCGGGAGGATGAAGAAGACAAAGTGGCTGCTCTTGATGCCGGGGCAGATGATTACCTTACCAAGCCCTTCGGTGTCGGTGAACTGCTGGCCCGTATCAGGGCAGCATTGAGGCGTTCACTGAAGCATATGGACGAGCCTGTCTTCAAAAGCGACGAGCTTGTTGTTGATCTTACCATGCGTCATGTCTCCGCAAATGGCATTGAGATACAGTTGACGCCGACAGAGTATGACCTGCTGCGACTGCTCATCACTCATGCCGGCAAGGTACTGACCCATTCCCACATATTAAAGCAGATTTGGGGCACCGCATATCAGGAACAATCTCAAGTGCTCCGTGTGACTATAAGCAATCTACGGAAAAAGATAGAACGTGATCCCTCCCGACCAAAGCATATAACCACTGAACCGGGTGTTGGATACCGATTTAGAATACAGGACTGAATTGCTGCACGGGAGCAATAGAATGAAACAGCATGAAGCGGATTCATATTGGGGCGGCATCATCAAGTCAATGGGTCTGGTGTTCGGTGACATCGGCACCAGCCCGATCTACACCCTGACTGTCATTTTCGCACTGACCATGCCGACCGTGGATAACGTCTTCGGCATTCTCTCACTCGTGTTTTGGACAATGACGATCCTTGTGACGGCCGAATACGCCTGGCTGGCAATGAGTCTGGGACGAAAGGGGGAAGGCGGAACCATCGTGCTCAAGGAAATCCTGGCGCGCATGCTCAAACCTGGCCGGAAACTGGCGTTTGTGGTCTTTCTTTCGTACGTGGGGGTCTGTCTGCTGCTGGGGGACGGGGTCATCACACCGGCCATATCGATCCTATCGGCGGTTGAAGGGATGGCGCTTATTCCCGGTCTGGAACATACCTCCCAGAACGTTCTGATCCTGATTGCCGCAATCATTGCCGTGGGGCTGTTTATCGCCCAGTTCAAGGGTACCGACAAGGTGGCAGGCGCCTTCGGCCCCATCATGGTAGTCTGGTTCATCTCCCTTACGCTTTCCGGACTGACCTCCATCGCCACCATGCCCTCCATCATGATGTCGATCAGCCCCCATTATGCGCTCAATTTCATGCTGCATCACGGACTGGCCGGCTTCTTCGTACTGTCCGAGGTGATCCTGTGCGCCACCGGCGGCGAGGCGCTCTACGCCGACATGGGACATCTGGGGCGTAAACCGATCATGCGGGCCTGGTATTTTGCCTTTACAGCCCTGATCATCAACTACTTCGGCCAGGGCGCATTCCTTTTCAAGCACCCCGAGGCAAAAAACTACCTATTCGGCATGATCCAGCATCAGGCGCCGATACTCTTCATTCCTTTTCTGATACTGACGATCATGGCCACCATCATCGCCTCTCAGGCCATGATCAGCGGTGTCTTCTCGGTAGTCTATCAGGGAATCACCACACGCATTATGCCGCTTCTGCGGGTTGACTACACCTCGACCCACTTCAAGTCTCAGATCTATATCGGATCGATAAACTGGATGTTGATGACAGCGGTGCTCTTCATCATGCTGGTTTTCCGCAAGTCGGAGAACCTGGCGGCGGCCTACGGTCTGGCAGTGACCGGAACCATGACCATCACCGGCATCATGATGATCATGATCTTCAACCGTACCACAAAAAAATGGAAGGTGCCGCTGGCGGTCGGAATAACAGTGGTGGATCTCGTGTTTTTTGTTTCCTGTATGAACAAGATACCCCACGGCGGATACTGGTCCATCGTTCTGGCAGCTTTCCCCTTTGCAATCATCCTGGTGTGGACCTATGGTCAGCGGGCGCTCTATCGGGCGCTTAGGCCGCTTGATTTTGAAACCTTTGAGCTGGCCTACAGCCAGATCTATGCCAAGGGGCACAATATCCCCGGTACCGGATTGTTCTTTGTCAAGGAGTGGAGCATTATTCCTCCTTACCTGGTGCATTGCATCATCCGCAGCAATATTATTTACGAGCGGAATGTATTGATTTCGATTGTCCGCACCGACGAGCCGTACGGTTTGAAGACGGATATGAAGGAAGGGCTTGCCCCCGGTCTGGATGCCATAGAAATCAGAGCCGGTTATATGGAGATTATGGATATTGAGGGCATTCTTAAATCCAATGGGGTTTCAGAAAAAGTAATCTTCTACGGTATTGAAGATATTGAAACAAACAATATCATCTGGAAATTCTTCTCCACAATAAAACGGCAGACCCCCAATTTCGTGCAGTTCAACAAGCTCCCAGCGGCTAAACTGCAGGGGGTGGTAACGAGGGTAGAAATGTAATGCGGGCACACGCTTACCGCAACGCGGGCCGTCAAATATGATAGTTGCGTTAAATATGATAGTTGGCGCTGACAACTTCCACCTCATCACAACCGCTCAAAATTCTTTAATTCCAGTACAATCAGACTATTACGCTCGCTGAATACACGGTTCTTCTCTGGTACGTTAGTTGCGTTTTGTCATATTGGCAAAAGATCTGCGACTATGAAATGACTTGTTCAAAATCGAAGAATCCCAGTTGACGGCGATGAACGATGTGCTGCGCGCCTACGGAGTATTGACGATATGACACGAAGGCACAAAGGATTTTGGAAATATTTTTTTCGCGTCAGCCTCCTGGCAATGGCGAGCTGGGCTACTTTTGCCATTTTGTTTTCAAATTTGCCCGATTTTCTGAACCCATGGAGCGCCGCCATCTTTGCTATCGGCAGTTTGGTGGCTCTTGTCGGCAGGTACAGTAACCAACGGACACGGCTTGGGTTTCTGTCAGCATTTACAGTTATACTCGTCGGGTGGCTGTTCATGCCGCCGTCCAACAACAGGAACTGGCAACCGGATGTGGCCGTGCTTCCCTGGGCAGACATCCGGGGAAACTGGGTGACCATCCACAACATCCGCAACTGTGATTACCGAAGCGAAACCGATTACATCGTCCGCCACTACGACAAAACATTTGACCTGACCACATTGAAGAGTATCGACCTCTCTCTGGTCTACTGGGGATCGCCATATATCGCCCACACCATGATCAGCTTCGGCTTCGAGGGGAACGGCTTTGTCTGCTTCTCCGTCGAAACCCGCAAGGAGATCGGCGAAGCATGCTCGTCCATCAAGGGGTTCTTCAAGCAGTACGAGCTGACCTATGTGGTTGCCGACGAGCGAGACCTGATTAGGCTGAGGACCAATTACCGAGGTGAGCAGGTCTATCTGTATCGCCTTAATGAGTCAGCCGATATTATTCAGAGGATTTTTCTGGATTACCTGCGGGAGGTAAACTCCTTGAAGGATCGCCCCAAATGGTACAACGCCCTCACCAATAATTGCACGACCAGCATCCGCATCCATAAGGCACCCTATAACCCGGATTCCCGCCTCGATTGGCGGCTTATCGTCAATGGCTTTATGGATGAAATGCTCTACGAGAGGAAGGCGGTTGCTACAAGCCTGACCTTCACCGAACTGAAAAAACGGAGTCACATCCATGCACGGACGAAAGGTCTGGATAAATCGCCCGATTTTTCGCAACAGATCCGCATTGGACTGCCCGGTATGGAGCTGAACCGTTGATGACGTTTCAGCTCAGCGTCAACTATCTACAAAACACATTTTAAGGAGGTTCCACATGAAGAAAATCAGCAGGAGTGGTATTGCAGCGCTGGTGTTGTGCATCCTGGTAGCCGGAGTGTCCGGTTGTAAAAAAGAAGGGCCGATGGAGCGAAGCGGCAAGGAAATCGACAAGGCTGCCGAAAAAACCGGGCAACAAATTGATAAAGCGATAGAAAAAACAGGTAAGAAGATCGAAAAGGCCGGTGAAAAAATCAAGGAATCCGTAAAATGATATAACAGATGAGTTCCGGACGGATAACCCTGAGTGAGTCTGTAGAGGTCTTACAACATTTCCGCGTTACGCCTCCGGGGCTCCTCAGATAGCTCCAAGACAAAGAGCCGCATAGATACGGGCAGCACTCAATACTTCTTCAAAGACCACCCGCTCATCCGGCGTATGAGCGGTTTCCAGAGAACCCGGGCCAAGAATAAGTGGTTTTACACCTGCCGCAAAGAAAAGGTTGCCGTCAGAATGAGAGCGGAACGCATCCATCTGTAACGACAAACCGAGCTTTGGATAAACATTCTGTAAAATTTGCGCCAGATCGTTGTCAATGCCAAGATTGTAGCCGGCGGAGGCAAATTCAAAGGTGACGTCCAGATCCAGCCCGGGAATGGCTTGATCGAGATTGGCGACGGTCTGACGGATCGCATCCTGGAGGGCGCTTGGGTCCTGGTCGGGCGGAAGATGCAGATCAATCCAGGTATCGCAACGGTCCGGCACGACAAAGCCGGCCCGCGACGATCTCATTTCCCGGATTGAATAGACGATCTCAGATTTCGCCCGGTTGAACAAAGGGTCGTTACCGAGCAGCAGCAGAACGCGCAGCATCGATTCAACCGCATTATGCCCCAGCTCGGGAAGCGAGGAATGACTGCGAAGGCCGCGCGTGACGAATCCGGCCTCCAAGTAGCCGTAATGGGCGAATCCGGCGGCCAGACTGGTCGGTTCGCCGATGACCACCCAAGGTGGGCAGCAGGATTGAAGGGAGGTTGCGCTGCCATCGCCGTTCTCTTCCTCCCCGACTACCAGCAGCAGCCCGACCGACGGTCGCTCAGCAGGCTCCAAAACCTCGGCCAGCGCCAGCCAACACTCAATCATGGCGGCGCAGCCACCCTTCATATCGGCGCTCCCCAAGCCACTGATGATGCCATTTTCCTCTTGCGGCCCGAATTCATCCAGGTCCCAGGCCGGGACGGTATCCACATGACCCACCAGATAGAGTCGCGGTTCTCCGGAACCCATGCTGACACGCAGGTTATAGCGATCATCGTCCACTTCCTGCCGCTCCACGCAAAAACCTGCCCGGGTGAGGAGCTCTTCCAGGTAGATCTGGATGTCCTCTTCTTTACCGGACGGAGAATAGATTTCTAGCAGTTCGAGGAATGTTTTTCGCAACCGGTCGGGATTTATGGCCCGCCAGACCTTTTCCAGGCGAGCATTCATGGCTTCTTTGCCGGTTTTTTTCTGGTCTTGCGGGTCAGGTTGAGAGACATATAAACATGTTCCTGGATATCATCGAACCCCTGTTTTTGAAAAAAACGTATCGCCGGTTGGTTGTCGGCGGATGTGTCGATAATCATCATCCGCACTCCCTGGTCCTTCATGCGGTGTTTCATCTCCTTGAATAACCCGCTGCCTACGCCACCCTGCTGAATATCCTTACGGACACCCAACCAGACAAGATAGCCGTATTTCCAGGGCGAGTTATGTTTCTTGACCGTTGTTCCCAAGACGAATCCGAGAATCGTCTCCCCTGCTTCCGCCACCAGGCAGAGTTCGCTGTCCGAATTGAACAGGGTGGTAATCTCGTATTCATCCCAGGTGCGATAAAGGCTTTGGAAGGACTCGGCAGTAAAAACCTCCTCGCCGATATGAAATACCTCGGAAAAATCGTCGATGGTCATCTCTCGGATGCGAAGATTATCTTTACCTGCTAACGCCGCTTCTGACATAAGGCACCTCACTGGGATTGCATGACAGGATTTTGTATTACAATAAATCATACCACCCTGAACGAATCGCCGCAAAAACTATTCCTGTGGACGCGTACGGTTGCGGCATGCAGGGTTTATACGACCGCATAATCCTGACTCGTTTTCTTCCAAATTTGAGTTTTTATTCAAAGGGGGGTAAGCTTTGGAAAAGTAGCACAGAGAATTCAAATACGCTTAAGAGAAAAATCGTTAACGCACTGGTCCCGCATGCGGGGCCAGCAATACTGAGCTTGGGGCGGATTTCAGGATCGAGGTCTGCTTTTTTCTAAACAGGCGCAACTTCACAAGGAGTCTGAACATGGAAACAATTACAAGAAAAACTACTCTGGCACCACTTGTCATGCTCTTCGCACTTGCCGGCTTGCTGCTTTTAAGCGGCTGTGCCCGTTACGCACGCACCGTAAATACACTCTATGAGCCGACTGCGAACGTTCGCGGCGGCAGTGGAGAGATATATATCGTCATTGAGGAAAGCCGACAAACTAATTCACCGGATATCAAGTGGGTGCTTGGAAAGGTTAAGGATGACGATAACAATGTTATTGATGAGGTGTTCAGTCCCAGTTCCCAGGCCGAAATCGTCCAGACAGCGTTCGGCCAGGAATTCAAGAGAGCTGGATATACTGTTATAGCCACCACAAAGCGGCCAGGAGCAGAACAAAGGGTGCTCGACCTCACCAAAGTGGAGATCGAGCTGGATCAGATCTCAGACTTTGCGGATCTCAACGCTAAATGCAGAGTGCTGGTGGGGGTGGACTTGTTCAAGAATGGTCAGCAGATCAAACGGCTTCAGTATGAAGCGACATCTTCCAAGACCGATATCAAGGATCGTGACATGCTTGCCAGAAGCGTACTGGAGGACGCCCTTCAGTCGATCATGCAGAAAGCCATGCCAGAACTGCACAGCCTGTTCAATCAGTAATAATGCCGCTTCGTTCACCCCCAACATGCTCACAGAAGGCAACACCTTCACTGCCTGGATATCCCAACAGGTTCCAGAACTTGCCTTGGAGCTCCCTTTTTCAGCCATAGGGAGCGGATATACCGGTAAACACGGGAAGTCGAGAAATATACCCAATAAAAACCTCCAAACGCCGGCAGGCGAGCGGCAGAGACTTCCTGACTGACCGGATCATGGATGAGGATAGTTTTCCTGGTAATGCCGAATCACGTCAACATCATAGTTTTTAGCATTATTTCTGTATTTCTCCCGGTTCTCCGGCCTTTAATGTTGTTATTTTAGAGAACCTGAAATTAAGTTGCAAAACGCTCTAAATATGCTAATGTTTCTGTGCGATTACAAAAAAGCTGATGGAGAACATATTGGTATTTAAGGACTATTATAGGCGGTAAAGGCGGGGGCAACCCCGCTTTTTTTATATGCAGTCTCACCAGGAGAAACAATATGGACAAAACCGAATTATGGCATCGCTTCAACAAATACCTGTGTAACAACGAAGAGATCGGTCTATCGCTTGATATCAGCCGGATGAAATTTGGGGACGACTTCTTCGATATTATGGAACCCGCTATGCAGCGGGCCTTTTCGGCCATGAAATCGCTTGAGGCCGGTGCCATATCCAACCCGGACGAGGGGCGCATGGTGGGGCATTACTGGCTGCGAAACGCTGACCTGGCTCCCAGCGCCGAAATGCGGGCTGAGATCGAAACGGCGGTAGAACAGGTAATTGCATTTGCCGAGGATGTCCATGCCGGCAGAATTCGGGCAGCCAACGGGGAGATCTTCTCGAATCTTCTGGTGATCGGTATCGGCGGCTCTGCCTTGGGGCCGCAGTTCGTGGCCGATGCCCTCTCTTCTCCAAACGAACGGATCAAAGCATATTTTTTGGACAATACAGATCCGGACGGCATGGATCGCATCTTTGCCGAACTGGGAACCGATCTGTCCCGTACCCTGACCATCGTCATCTCCAAGAGCGGTTCCACCAAGGAAACCCGCAACGGCATGCTGGAAGCCCAAGCCGCTTATCGTCACGCCGGTCTGGATTTTGCCCGGCATAGTGCAGCCGTGACCGGCGACGGCAGCGAACTGGACAAGCTGGCCCTGGCAGAAGGATGGCTGCAGCGCTTCCCCATGTGGGACTGGGTTGGAGGCCGCACCTCGGTAACCTCAGCCGTTGGCCTGTTACCGGCGGCACTGCAAGGGATCGATATCATGGCGCTCTTGGCTGGGGCCAGGGCCTGCGACGAGATCACCCGCCGGTCTGTCACCCGGCAGAACCCGGCCGCGCTGATGGCGCTCATGTGGCACCATGCCACCAATGGCCGCGGCGAAAAGGATATGGTCATGCTGCCGTACAAGGACCGCCTGCTGCTCTTCTCCCGCTATCTGCAACAGCTGATCATGGAGTCGATCGGCAAGGAGTTGGACCTGAATGGCAAGGTTGTTAGTCAGGGACTGACCGTCTACGGCAACAAGGGCTCCACCGACCAGCACGCCTACGTGCAACAGTTGCGCGAGGGGGTGGCCAACTTCTTCGTGACCTTCATCGAGGTTTTACAAGACCGCCAGGGACCATCCATGCTGGTCGAGGATGGCATCACCAGCGGCGATTTCCTGTTCGGCTTCTTTCAGGGCACGCGAACGGCCCTCTTTGAGAAGGGGCGCGAATCCATGACACTTACCGTGGACAGGGTGGACGCCCGCACCATCGGCGCCCTGATTGCCCTGTTCGAGCGCAGCGTCGGGCTGTACGCCAGCCTGGTCAACATCAACGCCTATCATCAGCCAGGAGTGGAAGCGGGCAAAAAGGCGGCTGGAGTGGTTATTTCGTTGCAGAAAGAGGTTGTTGACCTGTTGAAAAACCGGCAGCGGGAGATGACGGCAGAGCAGATCGCCGTTGAACTGGGTAAACCTGAGGAGGCCGAGGCCGTTTTCGCTATCCTGCGACATCTGTCAGCCAACCCGGACCGGGAAGTCGTCAGCAGCGGGCAGGGAGCAGCGCAGGAGATAAAGTTCAACATAAAGTAACATACCACAACATACTGTTTAACAACAATATGCCGCCAGACATTCCTTATTCATGGATATTCTTGGCGGCTTTTTCATATCATTCACTCTTGTTTCAACCTAAAAAAGCATTTGGAACTCGGATAAATAGGATAAACACAGATAAATCAAATTATTAAAAGCAAAAGATTATAAACCCAAAAGTGAAGGACTTTTTGTTTGAATTTCCAGGTTTTATCCGTGTTCATCCTATGTACCCGTGGTTAACTGCCGTTTTAAGGTTCAATACAACCTGCTCATGTGCCTCTAGGTTTTGCCCGCCGCGTCGGCAGGGCGCTCCAGGGGTCATCCGGCCAGGGGTGTTTCGGATAGCGCCCCTTCATTTCCTTTTTGACCTGGTGATAAGAACCATTCCAGAAACCCTTCAGATCCCTGGTTACCTGCAGTGGCCTGCCGGCCGGCGACAGCAGGTGCAGCAGCACCGCCACCCTGCCCCCGGCCACCGTGGGCGTCTCGGCCAGACCGAACAGCTCTTGAAGCTTGACCGCCAGCACCGGCGCAGCCCCCTCGCAATAATCCAGCCTGATGCGGGAGCCGCTGGGCACGACCAGATGGGTCGGCGCCAGTACCTCCAGAGCCTGTTGTTGGCGATAGTCCAGCGTACTGAGCAGGACCGTGGCGCACTTGACAGCCGCCAGCTGTTGGGCGTTGCGGACACCGGTAATGGCAGGGGCCAGCCAGTTTTCCAGTGTATCCAGCAGGGCCGCATCCGAAAAATCCGGCCAGCCATCGGCAGGGAAAGCACGCCGCAACAACATCACTCTGGCCTGCAACTGAAGAAAGGCATCATTACGGGACAACAGGGCCAGGGATGATATTCGCACAGCCTCGATAACGACCGGCAGCAGCGCGTCCGGGCTTGGCACAAATGACTGCGAAGAGAGCCGCAGCGCAGCAAGGCGTTCCTCCCTTAGGGCCACCACCCTCCCCTCGCGGGCATCCCAGACAATGCTGTCGCTGTTTACGATCCGCTGCCCCAACTCTGCTCGTAACAGATCTTCCGACAGCGGAGC
>Ga0209212_1003577_pt1 | contig 20317 bp, 23 predicted proteins | sample RifGroC2_FD_183996 | JGI IMG/M metagenome (GOLD analysis project Ga0209212, IMG submission 183996) | Groundwater microbial communities from Rifle, Colorado, USA - Groundwater C2 (SPAdes) (version 2) | ecosystem: Environmental > Aquatic > Deep subsurface > Groundwater | place: Rifle, Colorado... | reverse complement strand
TACAGCCTCACCAGTTTATAGTTATGGCCATAGAAATCCTCAAGGCATCGACTGGCACCCCCAAACGGGTAATTTATATAGCACCGAACACGGACCTTCAGGTTTTGATGGTCAGGGTGGCGGAGATGAATTGAATCTGATCCAAAAAGGGATGAGTTACGGATGGCCGATTGTTTCCCACCAGCGTTCTGCCCAGGGACATGTCTCCCCTCTCGTTGTTTGGACACCGGCTGTAGCGCCAGCCTCAGCTACCTTCTATCGGGGGAGCGTTTTCCCTCAATTTACGAATGACTTATTCTTCGGTGGTCTTGTTGGAGAGGGCTTGTTCAGAGTTACCCTCGATTCCTTTGGCAAAAATGTCGTCAGTTGGGAGAAACTTCCTGATATTAATTATGGCAGGATCAGAGAAGTAGTTTCCGGCCCGGATGGATTCATCTATTTCTCTACCAGCAATACCGACGGGCGAGGAAGAATTCGTTCTGGTGACGACAAGATCTTTAGGTTGGTCCCCTTAAATTAGTTCGGTGTTTTAATAAACCACGACTCCGCTCTTACCAAAGGCATTCCACTTTTTCTCAAAAGTCTGTTTGGTCATATAGACTTGTCCGACCAATGAATCATTCACGATTATCCTCGACGGGTTCTCGGGTGTCCCCACAAACCCCACGACAACGTATGTATGCTCACCAGTGACGGCATAAATTTTTTCTCCGCTTGGTGTATTCCAGTACATCGCTCGTCCTCCTCCGCTGTACCCCCAAACTATAACCGGATTTCCTTTGGCTACCTCCGTTAATAATTGCTTTGTAGTCCAACCGCTAAATTCACTCGCTTGTGTATAACTCCTTGCTACCCTCGCAATCGGCCCCCAGTACACGCCATACCCAGTTGTCATCTGCTTGCCATCTACATTACCAACGAACGCTGTGTATGGATTACCCCATACCCCACCGCTATGAGGAGTAGGATCATAACCCACTCGATTTAACAATTCTTCCTCAGAGGCGTTTATTCCCCGATATACCAAAGCCATCCTTAGTGAGGCTACCTCACATGATAGTGAATGTTGTTGCAGATAAGCGGGTACTGGTAGCTTAAAAGTTGTCTGGGTAGTTGAAAATCCTGCCACAAATCCTTTCTCTGAATCAAGTCCCTTGAGGCTTTTTACACCCGGATCCAGCTTCACTAAGTAAGTGGTATTTTTATTCAATGGTTGTTCGGGAGTAAATACCATTGTTCTCCCCAGCCAGCTGAATTTTCCCTTGAGGGATGGTGTCACGCTAAAGTTTGCCTCAGCCGATGGTCGACTCACTTCTTGATTAAGCGTCACTTTTATTGGAGTATTAATTCCGACACCTAGGTCTCCGTTTGCCGGCATGATTTTTTCAACACCTACTTCTCCCAGTGTAGTGAAATGACCAAGAACTTCACTACCCAAAGCCTCCCCTGTTGCGGTTAACGCCTTCCCACTGATTGCAACGGTGTATTTGGTGTTGTATTCATATTTTTCAGGATTAAATACCAACAGATAGTCATCTGCCCAGTCAATTTTTCCCTCAACCTCAGGTTCGATCAAAAAATTTTGTTCTACCGACTGCTTATTCATTGGTTTGGTAAATCGAACAGCCACTGTGTCGTCGATCGCCACTTGGCCACCAACCGGTATCACACTCGCGATTCCCGGAAGTCCTTGTGTTTGGAAACTCCCATCAAATACTTCGGCTAACTGTCCCTCCTCAATCATTTCTTTGGTAGACAGATCTTTCCTCATATCAGTGAGAAAAACCTTCATGCGATAGTGGGCCGAAGGTTCTAATTTTTCTCTGGGAATCACCGTGATCACCCTCCTTTCACTATCAAGTTTTGTCTCAAAAGAAATTGTCGGGAAGAATTCCAATTCAATATGACTGCCTTCTGCCGATTCGCTTAAGAATATTTTGATCCCTGTTTCCTGTAATCTCTCACCGTTACCGGGGATTACTTTTTCAACGATAGGGTCTTTATGAGTTCTAAAAGAATATTCATAGTTATACGGAGTCGATAATTTCAGCGTATTGGATATCCCGGATAATGTGATCGTATACTCGGTATCGGGTGACAAAGTTTCCTGAGGATAAAAAACCACTTTCCTAGTGAGGTGGGTATTATATGTCGGCTGCTCGAACACCCACACACCCGGTGTTTCCGGGGTAATTGTTTTTTTCATTTCGGTCCTGCTTACAGGACGATCAAAAACGACCTCTATCCTTCCATCTTGAGTCGCTTTGGCAGACCCTCTGTTAGGTGTGGTTCGTATTACGTGGGGTGGGGGAACGAGCCAATACAGTCCAAATCCTATGGCAATTGCCAGTGCAATAGATAATATTCCTCCGCCGATCTTTGTAGTTAATTTTTTCCTGCTCTTGGGCGGTAGGTCATGTCGCATGAAATTCACTATCAGGTGAATGATCACCATCAAGAATAAAAATCCCAAGATAGATTTTCCGATGATGGAAAAAGGAAATACTGAGCTTCCTGCTAATCTAGCGGAATAGTCCATGGTATTAATTCTAACAAATATTACTCTACAATCTTTATCCTGTTACCTGCAATTTCAATTTTTACCCCACCGCTGTTATTGTCATAGTCGCTTTCCTCGACGTTTCTATCTGGGTTAACCTCATATTCAAGTAAGTAAATACCATCAGTCACACTGCTGATATCAATCTCCTGGCCTTCGACCCTGGCAAGGTAAGTATCTTCCCAGCCGACAGAAATCCCTTGGAATCTACTCGAACACACCGACGTGTATTCGCGTGTTTGGGGCGCATTTTCCCTTGTTAAGTCGTTAGCCCGCACATCCCACAAACAAAAGCTCATTTTGTCCGATCTTGTTAACATTTCTCCTCTGGAGTTATCACCGACCAAAGTCCAAATCTGATACTGTACGTAGTCTTCGACATGCCAGTGTTTATGGATATCATGGAAAATAAATTGTCCAATCTCCTTATAACTACCTGTCCCGTCTGAATTCTTAATGTATTGACTTGCATAAGTTGTATTCGTAGTCTTATCCGTATGCCCGATCACTTCAAAAGGTCCCCTGCCGATATTAGCAACCGTGGTGTTGAATCTGATCGTTTTTTTACCAACGGCAGGACGGCTGATAAATAGCTCCTTAGGTGGGTAGATCAACAGGTCCGGCAAAAGTTTCTCTTTAATGATGGGGACTTGGATTCTCTTTTTCGACACGTCTAAGAATTCATTTACCGGAACATAAACCTCCTCGATCCTCGAGATACTAAGTCCCATTCCAAAAAAAACCACCGCTACTAGCATTAATACGTACCATCTCATATATCTACCATACCAAAATAAGAACATCCATGTAGTATTTGTTACATAGTATAATGATGATTAATATGAATAAAGTAGCTCTCTTGCTTCCCGCCGCCATACTAGTTGCCGGTTGTAACACCTCACCAATTGTTCCAGGCAACGAAACCGATACTCAAGCTCAACAAGCCCAAAAAATATCTCAGATCCTTGAAAGAGGAGGCTCCGCTTTTTGCCGGATCACCAATCTTACCGACAACTCCGTAGTAGAAATGACTCTGGCAGGAGAGAAAATGAAAATTGTCGGCACCGATTTATCGGAAGGCAAAAAAGGTACGATGATTAACGATACCGCTTATATTTACTCATGGGAAGAGGGTCAGACCACTGGATTCAAAATGAAACTTTCTCAGGAAGAAATAACTCCCGCTCCCGGAGATGTCGAAACTGATGTTCAGGAGAATGATACCCAAGAAAGAGCCACCACCTACGACGATGATACAAAATACAAGCTTGATTGCACCCAAAGAAACGTGTCTGACTCTGAATTCGCTCCGCCCGCAAGTGTCAATTTCGTAGATCCTTCTCAAATGCAAAATCTCAGTCCCGCGGAACTGCAAAAATTATTCCCCCAGGGATCCCAAGGAGACCAGGAATAATTCTCCGAGAGCTACGATCGTCGGACAGTATATACTTCGTCTATGGAAAACTCTCACGAAAAGGCTCAGTTGGATATCCACACTTCAAACTTAAGATTGATTTCCCGTCAAATAGACGGCTGTGGTGGAGCACTCTTTGCTCCCCAACACCTCATACATCAGTGCATGAGTGTCATGAAAAATATTCGGGAGTTGGATCCGGCTCAGGATGAATCCTTTCCGCTTAACGAAAACACCGAGGTATATATAGACGGACTACAAGAGCAGGCAAGAAAAAAAATCGAAGCTATCTCTCTTTCTCCAAAAATAGAAAAAGATGATCGCCTAAAAAGATTAATTGAAATTCACTGCATAAATATCGTCCATCTGGAAAATCAGCTGGCTTCGGAAGAAAACAATAATAAATTGCCCGATGAAGTTCTTAAAAACATGATTCAAGAAGAACAAAACAACATCGATTCCTTGATTTGATTTCTTTCTCCCATAAAATCAGCTATTGACAGACCTATATAACTATGTTATCTTAAGGACGTCTGAAAAGACAAAATTATGGAAAACACCATTAAATACATATTCGTTTCTCAGGATTTGCTTCCTGTTGAAGCTTATGGAGGCTCAAAATGTGCCTCGGTTTTTGCGTATATATAAATTATTATATTTAATCTACTCAAGCGCCGCGGCACACGCGGCGTTTTTATTGCCTAAAAACAGCACCTTAAATTATTAAAGGAGGAAAATTCATGATTAAGAAAATCTGGGTTCTTCTTACTCCGTTTCATCGAACCTTCATGTGGTTCATCTTTCTAGCTGCTCTTTATGAGTCTGTCCAACTGGCAAATAGCTATGTAATTAGCCTCGTAGTCAGGCTCTTTGGGGAGGGAGTTTTGCCTGCCGTCTGGGCAGTGGTGGTCGTCTGCCTGCTCTTTTTTGATGAAATTAACATGCGACTTGATAATGCCTTCGATTGGCATGTTATTACCAGGCACAATCACCCCATTTACCGCTTCCTCAAGCTTTCGGCGATTAAGAAATTCCTCAGAATGGATATCACCTGGCATCATAAACACAACTCCGGCACACTTGTCGGAAAGGTGGGTGATGGTGTCTGGAAAACGCTGGAAATTATTGATGTCCTCAGTTGGGAATTTATTCCCACTCTGATTCAAGCAATCATCAGCCTGATACCACTTTTTATCATCAGTCCCTACGTTGCCCTGATCGCCATAGTGACTTTCGGCATCTTCTCCGTACTCACCATCAAAGGTAATCGTGAGAAGCAACCGTTCCGTGCCCGTCGTCAGGACTATTACGAAGAGGAGTGGAATAAATCCATAGAGTCGGTTCAGTCTGTAGAAACTAATCTCATGTTTGGTCAACAGGAGCGTCTTCTGGAAAACCAGGCCAGAATTCACGACGGAATCATTGATCAAGCTCTCAAGGAGCATCGTCTTGGTATATTCAAATACAACCGATGGCGCATCCGCACCCTAACCATTGCTCGCCGTCTGATTCTCATTATGTGGATAATCCAGCTGACCCAGGGTGGCATTGACGTAGCCAATCTGATATTTGTCAGTGTGTTGGTGGAAAGACTTTTTTCCAGCTTTTGGCGCTTTGCCAGACTACTGGACCGTGCTGCTGAAAGCAGTGAAGGGTCGTCAAGGCTTGCCAATCTGTTGTATGAAAATGAACCGGTTGAATCCGGAACTATTCAAACAGTTCCGGAAGGTCCGATTGGTATTAGTATCAGGGATGTTTGTTTTGCCTACGAAGGTGAATATACCGAGGATGACGGAGCCTTGCACGACTTCAGTCTCGAAGTCGAACCAGGTAAGATCGTCGCCTTGGTTGGTCCTTCAGGAGCCGGGAAAACTACAATAAGAAAGATAGTCACCCGGCTTGTGGACTGCCAAAAAGGCAGCATCTTGGTAGGGGGTATCGACATCAAAGAATGGGATGGCCGTCAGTTATTGGAACTATTTTCATATGTTCCTCAAGGAGACGACGTCTACATTTTTGACGATACGATTGCCAATAATATCGCCTTTCCTCGGCCGGAAGTTTCCAGGGAAGAAGTGGTCTCTGCAGCTAAACTCGCTGGTATTCACGACTTTGTTATTACGCTCAAGGATGGTTACGATACCCAAGTTGGTGAACGAGGGGTTCGCTTGTCCGGCGGTCAGAAGCAACGCGTCGCACTCGCCCGGGCCATCCTCGCTGATCGTCCGCTTTTAATTCTGGATGAAGCTACCAGTGCGGTTGACGCCATAACCGAGAAAGAGATCCAAACCAATATGCGCGCAATCCTCACCGGAAAGACAGCCATCATCATTGCCCACCGTCTTTCTACTATCTGGGACATCGCCGACAAGATTGCAGTTATGGATCAGGGTCGGAAAATTGAAGAAGGCACTCACGGTCAGTTGGTTGACAACCATGGCCTGTACTCTCATATGGTCCAGCTTCAGACGGAAAACTAACAGGAGGAAATATGTTCGGATTAACCATGCATATTATCAACGGCACATATCCGGTAAAACTTCGGGCACTTCGCAAAGAAGATTTACCCACCCTTGTCGAACACTTCTCATCGATGAAGATTCACCTTTTTACTAAAGGATTGTTTGCTCAAACCCTTGAGAATGAAACTGAGTGGTACGAGAAACGACGCAAATCGGAAGATGACGTGGCCTGGTGTATTGTCCCCTTAACCAACAACGGAGAAGATATTCCTATCGGTATCACCTCACTACATCGCCTGAGCGCCAGAGACAACTCCAGTGCGTCAGGGATCATCATTTGGGACTCGAATTGGTGGGGCAAAGGCATTGCCTCAAACTGCCATCTTGGCAGGACTCTGTTCGCTGCTGATTACCTGAACCGCTGGAAGATTAACTCGAGTGTCCGTGTCGAAAATGTCGCTTCACGGCGGGCTTTGGAGAAAGTTGGTTATACGGTCTGGGGTACCGAACCTTGCTCGACCAGAAGGTCGGGCAAGTGGTTATCAACCCATCACCTGCTTTGGCTTCATCCAGATATGCAACCATTTCTGTTCCCCGAAGGCACTCCTTCACTCTATGAAGCAGGAATTGAAAGAGCACAATTAGCTCTCGAAAAAGCAAGAAACGTAGTTGAATTCCCCTAAGTGATATATTTGCCAGGCAGGACTTAAAGTCCATAAGCCCTGGCTTTTTTTATTTCTTTCCCTTATGGGTAACTTTTTTGGCGGGCTTTGCAGCCGGCGAAAAAACTAATTCTTTGTTGATCAGTAAATAGATTATTGGCAAGATGCCCATACTGTTTATTATCAACAATGCCACGAACCAAGCTGTCTGACCTTTTCTGGCACTCTTATATAAAGCTATGCCTCTCAAGACCAGATCGGCAATCACCACCATGTAAAGAAAGGGACTCCTTAATAAAGAGGAAGAAGTGAAATTGATCATAATTAATAATACTACTTATAAAAACAAAACTACCCACAATCCATGTATTTGTCCGGGAATAAAACCTAATATCGTCAGTAAGACATTAATCCAAAAATGAGTCGTCAATCCAACCTTGAGTAAAACTGCTATCGGTGGCATCATCAAGGCGACAATTACCAGTGCAATGTCCCCGGGACTAAGTCTGTTCAATCTCTCCGACAACTGACCCATGAATCTTTGGATACTCGCAATGTCGATATTGATATTTATATTACTTGGCATGAATTCATTGTAGTTCATCTCCTCGGAAAAATAAAAACCCCACCTGATTTCAGGTGGGGAAGTGTCCGGGTGGAAAAATCAGATGATAATGATAATCACCAGGACGATGATGAGCATTGCTAGAGCCAAAGGAAAGCAGCCCTTCTTTTTGGGTGGCTGCTCGGGCGATGGGTTACTTTGGTTCTGACGTCGAACAGCTTCTTCCATCTTTTTTTGCTCTTCAAAGGTGCTGGGGGGCATTTCACGCTCCTTGATTTTAAAGTTCAGGCACGAAGCCTGTCATTAACTAAGCCCATATATATTACTATATATAAGTCGAAAAGTCAAGTTTTGCCATTAAAAAAGGCACCCTTTTGAGGTGCCTTACGTGTCCATATTTAGTTCGGTTGTGTACTGCCACATCCTGGGCAGTGGTACTCATACTCCCCGTCCTCAGTCATTACCTTACGCATTGTCCTCTCGCAGTATGGACATTCTGCAGAGTTGTTGTATGAGGTATAAGTGTAGGCTGGGAGTTCCTCAGGATCAGGCTCGGCTGGGCTAAAGATCACCACCAGCATGAGAGAGAATAGGGCCAAGACTAGGTAGAACCCTAAAGACCAAGCTTGCCCATCGAGGGTCAGTTGTAACCCTGTCAGGAGCACCATAAATGCCATTATTATTGAGTTATAGAACATCCCCCTGAAGAAAGGGTATTTGGCCATCATGATCCAGACTACTGAAAAGATGAACCAGATGACCGAAACAATCTGTCCAAGCTCATTTAGCTGGGGAAATAAGGCTAAAATGACGATGTTAAGCAAAGACTGGGCTGCCAATCCCAAGCACACGACGGCATAGGTCCTAAAGAAGCTATTCATTTATTGCCTCCAAAAACACAAGAATATCAAAGTCCAGTTTGGTGAAGGTATATTATCCCATAGACAGCCAATAGTCAACCTATAACGTCTTCTCCGTAGGCAAACCAAAATTAAACGATTTCTGAAAGCGAGACGATAGTGCTATCCACATCAAAAATGACATTTTCTACTTTCTTCATCGTTTTACCTGAAATAGAGTTCTATCTTATCTCTGTTAGAGATTTTATTTGTACCGAACTTTTCAGAAAATTTATTTATGGTGAAACATCTTGGACTGGCACCCACACCGAGCCACAAAAAAGACAGCCACAATTATATCAATAAATTAATACAATCTTTGTATTTTTTATTGACTCTTATTCTTCCGTTAGCACATCCTTAATACTTTCAGCCTTGTCTAAAACTTTTTCCTTACCCTCAGCCACCTTTTCGACGACTTCTTCTTTTCTCTCCTGGATTTCTTGCTTTACACCTTCAGCGTAGTCCATAGATTTATCTTTAACATTCGATAATGCATCACTGATCTTTTCGCGATTTTTTTCATCACCCAATGCCATGGCACCAGCGGCGGCTACACCACCGACGATTGCTCCTGTGACAGCTGCTACAACTGGATTAATACCTACTGCACCCTTGTTTTTATCCTTATCAGACATAATTTTTTTGATAGTAATAATATTCAGTATAACAATCTGTAACAGATATTACTATAAATGCGATCCTGGAAACAAATATTTGGGCATTTGTGGATACTTAAGGGAACAATAGGTTCAAAAATTGATAAAATACCCAAAAATGAAAGAAACAGGCCAACAATACTGGAATTCTATAGCTAACTCATGGGAGCGTTTTGGTGATCTAACCGTGAACGTTGGACAATATATTCAAGAAAAAATTTCAGAATATTTTTTAAAAAATAACAATGACCTGATCTTAAATTTAGGAAGCGGAGGAGATCATTGTTTGAATAATTATGGAGGAAGAACTCAGGTCAATCTACCGAACCATTAAACACCTTCAAACGCCAGCCTTCTCTTATTACTAGTCGGTTATAGAACTTTCATATGTAGACCGGGTGTGTGAAATCGATATCCTCTCAAAAGACCTCCAGGAAATCAAACAAAGCATAAAGAAATAATCATTCCGAAGTATAAAATATAATATACTCTGGTAGGCATAACGTAATCCCATATGTTGGAAATCAACATCAATAATTACAACGAAATGCTCCGTTACGAAAAGGACATGGATGCGTTACGTGTGTTGGTGTGGAAGGTGATGCGACCCGATTCGAAAAAAGAAATCACTGGATTCAGTAGTCCGCTCGAATACGTCCATAGACTCGTCAAATTCTATACGCATGAATTCGCGGAAGATATATGGATAAACAATAGCATTCTACCGGATACCCAAAGCAGATTCCATAGCAGTCTCTCTTCAATCTTTTCTCTATTCGACATATCGGCGCAGGATATCAAACAAGCAAGTAATAACCAGCTCTATAAAAATAGTGGATTTTGGGAAATGAGGAAATATCTGGGTCGATTTTCGGAAGTCGGCGATTATGTACAGCAGGAGGGATATACGCAAATCGTCTGCATCGGCATGTCCGGGTGTATCATCGGTGAATATCTCGGATTGATGCTTGATAAACAACAGTATCCGATAACGGTCGACCATTTGGTACTTGAGAGGGATGAGCAGGGGCTCCCACTATTTGGGCATATGCCTTCCGATTTCGTTCCCCAGGATAAGATATTAATCGTCGATGATGCTCTACTCGAAGCACGTACGATACCGATTGTCGTCGATGCATTGAGATCCAAAAATAGAGATATTGCGCCAGGTCTCTTCGTCCTGGACATCGAGCCGGGAGTAAGTCTTGCGCATGTCCATCCAATGCCTAAGCTGTTTCTTCTTGAGGAATAGTCAAAGTAAATTTTAGACATACCCTGACGAGAGCGAAAACTTTCTGAGTGTGAGCCATCTGGGACTGGCACACTTACGTCGCTATAACTGTCTCATTTTTGAGGCTAAATAAGACAAATGAGACAGTATAAAAAGGGAATAATAATTATTAGAGTGTGTATTGACACACTCACACATATCTGATATCTTGAATCATGGACACACCAGCACAAATAATAATTTCATCGACTGAAGTAAAAAGTGGATACGTAATTTTTAAACTTAATGTAACACTTGGTCAGGATTATAAAGAGTATCAAATTTATGCTTCAGAGGGAGATATTCCACTTAAAAAAACAGATTGGTTAGAAAACAAACTAGCTGACTTTGCAAAGAAACAAATGACGATCTGGATTGAAGAGTGTGGTGGAAAACTTCCCATTAATTTGTATCGAGTGCTTTTAAGCGGAGGAAGGATCTCCACCGATGATATAAATAGCTTTCTCTCAATAAACAAAAGCTCCTCAGACTTAGTCAGAACAAATATTACGATTTATAGCGCACTTTTTGAATGGGCGAAAGCAAAAGCTCAAAAAGAAGGGACAAGCTTCAGTGATCTTGTCACAAGAGGTCTTTCAGTATTGAGAGAGTCAGACAAAGAGGCAGAAGCTTGGTTTAGAGAACAAGGTGCCTACTTTCGCAAGAAACTTGGGAATTTTGGATCATTAGAGGTGTTTCACTATCTTCCGGGTAATTATCACCAGTTTGAGGAAAATCTTTTGAGAGGCTCGTTACAGAAAGCTGAGATAAGGAGAACTGGTTGGCCAATTGGTGTATTTCTGAACGGTGGTGAACAGCGTCCGATACCAGTAGAAGATGGGATAAAGGCGGAATATTCCGATACTCCAAACCTACGCCTTGACTATTGGTATGCCAAAAACAAGGGAGAGTTTTATTTCTCCAGAATTCTGGAATCTGATAATGGACACGGTGGTGCAGAACCCAATTTAGTATTATTTTTTGATACTTTAATTTGGAGAATTGCTGAATCGCTGGAACACTCACTCGCATACTATAACAATCTAGATATCGATGGTAAAGAAAAAGTTAGAGTTCAGATCTCGCTTTATGGCTTAACAAATAGAACCCTTAGCGCATGGAATCAAATGAGAGCGTTTTCTCTTCACCATTACAAATGTAGTTCTGACAAATCATCGTGGGAGATCGAGGTTAGTTTAGATGAACTTGGACAAACCTTAGACGACCTAGTATACGATGCAACCAAGAAACTATTAGTAATGTTTGACTTCTTTGTACCAAATAAGGATGTAGTCATGGATGTTTTAAACCGAGAATACCGTAAGTCTAGCATGTAAAATATATGAAAAAATTAGAACCAACAAAAGAAAACTTAAGATTGCTTGCATCAATAATTGGAGACGCAACCTCCGGTAGTATGTTTACTAGGTTGCTAACAGATGCCGGCTGGTCTATGGAAATGACCAACGGTCTACCATACCAGGAAGCAGGTAAAAACAAGGAAGACTATTTGTTTGATGAGTTCCAGAAACTCGGTAACCTTGGAAGACTTGATATTCTTGATTACATTGTTGAAAAGACCATATCAAAAAGTACAGTCTATTTTAAAACCGGAACAAAAGGGTATAAATTCACCAGGGATCAGTTTGCTTCGTTGAAAAAGAAACTAAAAGTCGATAGAGAGGTGAAATCGAAAGCAAATGAAAAGGCATTTGATGAACGAAAATTCCACAAGTCAATTGTATTTGTATGCAAAAGTTTATTTGTTGACGGTCATTATTCTCAAAGTATTTTTGACGCGTGTAAGCTGCTAAACAAACGTGTTCAGGAGAAATCAAAGCTAGAAGAAGATGGTAAAGCCCTTATGCTAAAAGCCTTTTCTCCAAATAGGCCGGTCATTAAGCTATCCAGCGGATCTAGTAGATCTGACGCTGACGAACAAGAAGGGTTGATGCACATATATGCAGGAGTAATGCAAGGGATTAGGAACCCAAAGGGACATGAGTTGATAATTCAAAAAGATAGGGTAAGGACCCTGGAATATCTATCGTTAATAAGCCTTTTACTGCGAAGACTCGATGAATCAGTATGAGTAACGAAAAAATCTCTTCAATTATCTCTATCGCGGTAGCCATAATCGTTTTGGTAGCTAGTTATTTTCAATGGTGGAATCTTACATATAACGGTGCCATGATTACTAAGGGATGGGTAAAAATAATGTTTGGCGCACTAATTATCATGCTATTTATAGCCATTTTATTAATTATTAAGTAGGGTATGGACAACCAAATTGACATAAAAATAAAGACTTTGCTTGAAGACTCCAAGAATATATGTTGGGGAAGTTTGATGGAGACAATGGATTTCTTCCGGGAAAAATAGAATTCAAAGCAATGGCTAAAAATTATCTGATCCACATTCTCAGGGGAGGAACATCGGAAGAAAGATTGGAAATTCTCTCACTTATCAAAACTAGATTTGTTCTAAGTAACAAGGAAATAAAACGAGTTTAAAATTCCAGGCTGTTTCTCTAAAAAGTGAGATAATTGTGTGCGACTAAACTATGAACACAAAAAAAGATCTCAGTACACCATTTGGAATTGCGGTTCAAAATTGGTTACCCTATCTCGCTTCAGTACTGACTCCCTTCCTCTCTATCCACCCAGAATGGGAACTTATATTTTATTCTGCAATTGGATTATATGGGGTATATATGAACTGCAACCAGGAGGATGTTAATGACATTGTCAGGTTTATTAATGACCATCCTGAAGAATTTAGGGAAGAAATAATTAGAAGCGATGAGTTTAAGAAAGGCTTTTTGATCTATACAGAGCAATACCTAAAACAAAGAATAAAAGAGAAAAAGGTACTTCTGAATAAGATTATTTTAAATTACACAGTTTCAAAAGATAAAGGTAAATACGAGTTGGAAAGACTAAATGATCTCCTAGTAAGAATATCACCCGAGTCGCTCGAATTCTTAAAATTTTACACAGAAACCATCTTCCCAGAAATTGATGGACAAATAAAAGAAGAACTATTAAAAGACTCCTATAAGAATTCCGATAGGAGTGTTGATTGGTGGTACGAAAGATTGGTTGCGTCGAAACCAATATGGGAAGCAATCGATAAATGGGTATATGACAATTACAATCAAAATAGCCACAAGGTAAAAACTCAATATCAAATGCTAAACTCTGGTTGGCCTCCTGACTTACAACATAAGATAGAAAATCTCGAAAGAGCAAAAAGAGATGAGTTCACAGAATGCGTTTCCGAGCTCGTTTCACTTGGTGTATTAAGATTGCGTGTAACCGGTGGAACAATTGGAAGCGGTTCTGGATCTGAATATAGTTTCACATCTTTTGGAAGAAAATTTCTAAAAATATCCTTCAACCAGTAAGAGATCCTAGGAGTTCGGCTGTTGTCGCAATAACCACCCTTACGGGACTCGAACGCGAATAATGGTCAATTTTGGAAAATTTTAGTCGGATACATCAATACAACGAAGCGACCCTTGCAGGTCGCCTCGGAACAAACTGAACTTAGTGACCCCGGCGGGAGTCGAACCCGCGATCTTTTGGATGAGAACCAAATGTCCTGGACCACTAGACGACGGGGCCAAAGATCAGAACATGTATATTTTATCAAACTTTAGCCTCAAATATAATACCCATACGCACCCCTGAGGGCATGGATGCTCCCGGAGACTATTTTTACCTCCTAGCAGCCTAAAGAGACATGTCTTCGAAAGGGTGATGTTTGTTTGACTTTTCACATATTTAGGCGTAAAATATCCCCTGTCCATTTGAAATTCATGTTACTAACCTAAGGAACCTGCCCGGTTTCCCAATCTGATAGAATACACAATTTAAAGACCCTAGCCCTTGTTTGGTGATTGACAACGCCATGGCAGGCTTTATATTTATTATCTATTGCTACTTTTATTAAAAAATATATGAACAAAAATAACCAAAGAGTTCAGATGACGCCTGTTGGCTACCAACAGCTGGTTTCTGATCTCTCCGAGCTAGAAAAATTAAAGCTTCCTGAGGCTATCGAACGCGTCGCCCGTGCGCGCGAATTCGGTGACCTTTCGGAAAACGCCGAATATCATTCCGCCAAGGAGGATCTTTCTGCACTTGAGGGCCGTATTGATGAGCTAAAAGACATCATTACCCGAGTAATGGTCGTCGATGCCAAGAAAGCCGGCAACGAAGAAGTTTCTGTCGGATCTGTTGTACACATCGAAGTCAACGGAAATGAACACCAGTTCACCATTGTTGGTGAATGGGAAGCTGATCCCGCTGCCAAAAAGATCTCTCATGAGTCTCCTTTAGGCAAGGCCCTTATGGGCAAAAAGGTTGGCGACATTGTTGATGTTGAAGCCCCTGCAGGCAAGATCATCTACAAGGTCAAAAACATTAATTAAGCCCCTCCTGGTTAGTGGATTACACAGTTTTTTGGTGCAAAAAAGTCCGCGCTATCTATGAATGTGCCTAATTTGCGCTCATTATTTTGGCAAAGAGATGTGGATTCAACTTGATTAATATAAAATCAACCTCATGCGCGAAAAGTACTATGAAGCCTTAAAAAAACAATTGGATGAAAAGATCCTTGCCCACTCTCTTGCCCTTGAGGCCTGCATGGGCGGTCTTTATGATTATTTTCAATCCAATAATCTCTTGGGTGATGACGAGCCGTCCAGAGAAGATTGGTTACGCGCCGGCCTTGTCCATGACATCGATTACTCCGAGCCCTTCAAGAAGGATCACCCGGGTAAAACTCTCGATGCCCTGGGATTATATGGACTCACTATTTCCGATACGGTCCATAAGATCATCAAAGCCCACGCCCCTGAGCTCACAGGCTATCAACCCCACAACAAAGCTGAGTGGTCGATCCTTTGCGCAGACTCACTCACCGGGTTAATCATGGCGGTTGCCTTTGTCTATCCTTCCCGCAAACTCTCCGACGTCAAGCTCTCCTCCGTTATGAAACGCTTCCTCAAAGAGCCAAAATTCGCTGCCGGCACACGTAGAGATGAGGTCGCCCAGTGCGAAAAACCTGAGGGTCTCAACCTCTCCCTGGAAACCTTTATCGGCATCTGTTTGGAGTCAATGCAAAAAATCGCTCCCTCCATCGGCCTTTAGTGATAAAATATACCTACAAGCGTTTAAGACAGCTTCCAACTGTCGAGCTCTTCCGGGTAAAAACGGAAGCGGGTCGCCCGTAATAGCACAAATCAAGACTTGGTTAAGGTGGCACCTCCTCGCCTAAAAAGCGTGGGCCGTAACCCTCAAATTATTGGGGGCTTTTTTATATCAATCCCTCAATAAATTAATAAATATTAATTAAAATAAAACCATGTTGGATATTAAATACATTCGCGAAAATATTGAGTTGGTCAAGCAGGGGATAAAAAACAAAAACTACAATCCTGCCATTGTGGATAACGTGCTGGAAAAGGATGAATCACGACGCACACTCATCTCTCAGATAGAAAGCCTTCGTTCAAAAAGAAATGTCCTCAACGATCAACTTAAAAACGGCCGCGACGAGAAACTGATCACTGAATCTGTTGCCCTAAAAAGACAGCTTGATGATTTGGAACCTCAACTACGTCAAGCTGAAGAAGAATTCGAGAACTTAATGTACCAAGTTCCCGGCATCCCCCTTCCGGAAGTTCCTGTAGGTAAAGACGAAAAAGATAACAAAGTAGTGCGTCTTTGGGGAGAACCTAAGAAATTTGATTTCACCCCCAAGTCCCACGTCGAGTTGGCCCAGGATCTGGATATTATCGATTTTGAAAGAGGCTCCAAGGTAGCCGGGTTCAGAGGCTATTATTTAAAAAATGAAGGTGTCATGCTTCAGTTCGCTCTTATGCAATACACCCTACAGAAATTTATTTCCCATGGATATACCCCTGTTGCCCCCCCCGTCATCTTAAAGAAACGCTCCTTCCTCAACACCGGGCATTTCCCTTGGGGAGAACGCGAAACGTATAAATTCGAGACCACCGAAGATGACCCCACTGAAACATATCTTGCCGGCACGGCCGAAGTACCGCTGGTCTCTTACTATCAGGACGAAGTCTTAAACGAAAAGGATCTCCCGATCCGCATGATCGGCTTTTCTCCCTGCTACAGAAAAGAAGCCGGCAGTTACGGCAAAGACACGAAAGGTGTTTTCCGTGTCCATGAGTTCGTCAAAACCGAACAGGTGGTCATCTGCAAAAACGATTTGGATGAGTCCATCAAACTTCATGAAGAAATGATGTCCCTGACCGAAGAAATCGCCAAAGATCTGGATCTACCTTATCGTGTTCTTCTGATGTGCACCGGAGATATGGGTGAGCCTCAAGCCAAAAAGTATGACTTGGAAGCTTGGATGCCCGGCAGAGGCAACTGGGGAGAACTTGCATCGGACTCTATCATGTTAGAATTCCAGAGTCGCAGAGCCAATATCCGCTACAAGGATAATAAAAATCAAATGCAGTACGTCCATATGCTAAACAACACCGCCTCTAATTCTCCCCGTTGGTTGGTAGCTATTCTGGAAAATTATCAACAAGCCGACGGTTCTGTAAAAATTCCCGCGCCTTTGATACCATATATGGGCAAAGAGGTGATAAAGCGTGTTTAAAAAAATCTTTACATTACTGCCCTTATTGGTCCTCGCGGCCATTGCCTTTGCCTATCTCTACACCGAGAGTTCCAAGGCGCCCCTTTCTCCGTTCGCCGGTTTTTGGGATGACGGCACCAGTAAAGTAAATCAAAAGATTGCCAAGCCTCTCAATCTTGATTTTGCTACCTCGACAGAACTTGTCAGTCTAAATAATATTCCTCGTTACATTGTTTACAATGCGCAAACCGGAGAGGTATATCACGCTAAAAATACCTCGGAATTCATGTCTCCGGCATCTTTTTCAAAACTTCTTTCTGCCCAGGTCGCCCTTGATCTTATCTCCATGGATACTGTAATCACGGCTACCAAAGACTCGGTCGACAAGGTACCAACTGTCTTAGGACTTAAGTCTGGGGAAAAACTTCCTGCTGGGGAATTGCTCAGAGGCGCGATCGCCACCAGTGCCAACGACGCTGCTCAAACATTGGCGGACGGCGCCGCTCTTGCTAATAACTACGATCAAAAAGACTTCATCCGCCTGATGAATACCAAGGCTCGTCTCATTGGCATGAGATCCTCACAGTTTGCCACCACCGACGGACTCGACGACGAAAAACAATTCTCTACCCTCGAAGATATTGCCCAACTTGTTCACAATGTTCAGGTCAACTATCCGGAAATTGCCTCAGCCGCATCCTCGGACAGACAGGATATTGAAAAAACCGAAGATCACGGCCGATACTACCTTCCCAACTGGAACGGTCTTTTAGGCGTCTACCCAGGTGTTAACGGACTAAAGATCGCCTATACCGAAAAAGCCGGTTACTCCACTATCGTCACTGCCACCGTCAAAGACAAGCAGTTCGTCGCCATCGTCTCCGGAGCCGATTCATATCTTGAAAGAGACAGAGCCGCTGCCGACCTTCTGGATGCCGCACTAATTGCCGAGAAAGAATCTCCCAAGAAAGTCAACAAATGGGCGATAAACAAGAGATATCAAGAATGGGGAGATCTGGCTCGTAAAATAAAAGCCGAGTTAGAAGCTACCAAAGCTGCCACCGATGTCACTCCTTAATTTTTTCTTCCCTCGGATAGTCAAACTACCTGATACTAAGTTTAATCGGAATCTCTACATCAATTTCTACGGTGGTCAGGAACCTACTCTCATCGGTAATGGTCTTATTCAATCCGGTCACATCATGCGCTCCATCTGGCGCCAGGGTATGAGTGGACATCTGCCCTACGACTTCGTACCCCAAAAAGTTCTCCTTCTGGGACTGGGCACCGGTTCCAATGCCAGACTCATTAGCAGTCTCTATCCAAATGCACTCATTACCGCTGTTGAGATAGATCCAGGGATGGAAGAGATAGCCAGGAAATATTGTGGCTTAAATAAACTTAATAATCTCACTGTTGTGATCAAAGACGCTTTCGACTTCGCTCGTGACATGAAAGAAAATTATGACCTTACTCTAGTCGACTGTTTTGATGGCAAATACATCCCCACCAAACTCGAAAGACTGGACTTCTATCAGCTTCTCAAAGATCACTCACGATTCATCCTTACCAATAGACTCTGGCACGCGGAGCATATTGCCGCCAGTCAGGCTTTCATGAATTCTTTGGCCACTAAGTTCGACTTTGTTAAGGTCCACACCAGGACCAACGTCATCATCTCCTTGGTTTGAGTATAATTAGCTCGTTATGCTTAACTTCATCAATACTCTTTTTAACCCCAACAAGGTTGAAATTGGAAAACTTCAAAAAATAGTCGATCAGATTAATCTTCTCGAAGAAAAAGTCAAAAAGCTCAAGGATGATGCTTTTCCGGCTGAGATAGCTCAATACAAAGAAGAACTTAAGAGGGGGAAAACGCTTGACGATATTCTTCCTGAAGTTTTTGCCCTCACCAGAGAGGCGGCTGTTCGCGTTCTCGGCCAAAGGCCATACGACGTCCAGCTCATGGCTGCCATCGCCTTTCATCAGGGAAATATCGCCGAACAAAAAACGGGAGAAGGCAAAACTCTCTCCGCTGTTCCTGCCATGGTCCTCAATGCTCTTACCGAAGAAGGTGCTCATTTAGTAACGGTCAATGACTATCTTGCCCGTCGTGACGCCGGCTGGATGGGACAGGTATATAACTTCCTCGGACTGACGACAGGAGTCATCTATTCCGGTTCCGGAGATCTTCCTGCCGCTATTTTCGATCTGGAATACACCGACTCGTCTCACACCGACCCTCGTCTTAAAACCCATCTCTCGCCCTGAAGCCTACAAAGCCGATATCACCTACGGCACCAATAACGAATTTGGTTTCGATTACCTTCGTGATAACATGGCCCGCTCGGTTGAGAATATTTCTCAACGCCCCCATCATTTTGCCATTGTTGACGAAGTCGACTCCATTCTCATCGATGAAGCTCGTACTCCGCTGATCATCTCAGCCCCAGACTCGGAAGCCACCGACAAATACTATCGTTTCTCCGACCTCATCAAATCGCTTTCTTCCGATACCGACTTCGAAGTAGATGAAAAACAGCGCACCGCTACCTTGACCGATCATGGACTACGAAAAATTGAAAAAATTCTCAAAATTGAAAACCTGTATCAACAGGACTACGACACTCTCCATCACCTCGAACAAGCACTTAAGGCTAAATCTCTCTTCATCAAAGACCGCGACTACGTCATTAAAGATGATCAGGTCATCATTGTTGATGACCACACCGGCCGCTTGATGTTCGGTCGTCGATATTCCGACGGTCTGCATCAGGCTATTGAAGCCAAAGAAGGGGTCAAAATCCAGCAGGAAAGCCGCACGCTAGCCACCATTTCACTACAAAACTACTTCAGATTGTATAAAAAACTGGCTGGTATGACCGGTACCGCGGCGACAGAAGCGGAAGAATTTAAGAAGATCTATAACCTCGATGTCTTCTCCATTCCCACCAACAGACCGATCAAGAGAGAAGACTTCCCCGATGTTGTTTACAAGACTCAAAGGGCCAAGTATTCTGCCATCATCGCCGAAATATCCGAACGCTATCAAAAAGGACAACCAATTCTCATTGGTACCAAGTCAATTGAACAAAACGACGTTGTTGCTCAATACCTCAAGAAAAAACGTCTTCCTCATCAGGTGTTGAATGCCAAGAATCATGAGAACGAAGCCGCCATCATCGCCGAAGCCGGTCGT
>Ga0209212_1003576_pt1 | contig 20326 bp, 19 predicted proteins | sample RifGroC2_FD_183996 | JGI IMG/M metagenome (GOLD analysis project Ga0209212, IMG submission 183996) | Groundwater microbial communities from Rifle, Colorado, USA - Groundwater C2 (SPAdes) (version 2) | ecosystem: Environmental > Aquatic > Deep subsurface > Groundwater | place: Rifle, Colorado... | reverse complement strand
CCGCGTCTTCGCGTCTTGCAGCGCAACCAGCGGCTTGCCCAGAGCGCGCAACGCGGCCAGACCGCCTGCTTTCTGAATCGTCGGTACGCGCCAGATCTCGCGGTTCTCCAGCGCATCGGTGCCGTTGGCAACGCCTATGGCATGCCTGCCCCCCGTATAGGCGGCGAAAGCCTTTTCAAAGGCTTCAACTTCCTTGCCCAAGATATACCAGCCGCTTGCCAGCACCTGCCTTATTGCAGCATCAATTTCAGTGCGGTGGGCCAGGTAGCCGGCTTTTGGATCGCTTTGCAGAATAATGGCAGTGTTCTTTTTATTCATAGGTAATTCTTAAGATTGGTCCGGTAATAGTCCAAGGTGGCGGCCAGCCCCTGCTGAAGGTTAACTTTAGGCAGCCATCCTAACTCCGCCCGTATTAGGCGATCATCAGCGTAATAATCACCAATATCAATACGCTTACGCTCGGCCGGGAATTCACGCTCTTGAAATGTACCGCCGGAATTAGCCGCAACCAACTGCTTGGCAAGGTCACAAAGACTAACCACCTCACAACCACCTAGGTTAAAGATTTTACCATTAGCCTCTTCTTTAGCAGCAGCCAACAGGAATGCCTCAACAGCGTCGTCTATGTAAGTAAAATCACGTAATTGCGCCCCGCCCCAAACCTCAAAGGGCTTACGCTCAAGCATCAATTTAACCCATATCCCCAAAAAGGTCTGCCGGGCATCCTTAACCCGCATTCGCGGGCCATAGGTGTTCGTCAACCGTAGAGCACACGCCCGTATTCCATACACATTGTTATATAGGATGTGATACCATTCGCCCGCCATTTTATTGATTCCGTTAACATCTGTGGGCCTCAGCGGGTGTTTTTCATCAACAGGTAAATAATCGGGTTTTCCATAAAACTGGCGTGTACTTGCAAAAACAATTTTAATAGTAGGATTATATTTTCGGCAGGATTCTAAAATGGAAAGCTGCGCGCTGCAGTTAATTTCCATATCAGTTACAGGATCCTGCATGGAATCCATATGGCTAGTCTGTCCAGCCAGATTAAATAAATAATCCTGGCCTTGCACCAGATAACGCATACTATGCGCGTCGCGCACGTCAGAAATATTCACAGCCACTTTATCTTTAATAGCACAAATGTTAAACAAATCCCCCCCGTATTCCGGGATAAGGCTGTCCACAAGTGTGTAACTCTCACCTAAAGTAACCAACCTGGCAGCAAGATTAGAACCGATAAAGCCGAGGCCGCCAGTAATCAACACTCTTTTGTCGTTATAGTTTGTTTTCATATTTTTTCTCGAATAAAAAACCCATATATATATTTTGTACCGGCGCCCCTTGTATTACCGGGCCAGGATGATTAACAAATTCTCTTACAAGCTGCATGCCATTTTCTTCGACAAAGCTGATAAAATCGTGCCTGTTAAGAACCCATCCCAAATATTCGGTGTTATATTCTTTTACCCGTTGAAGAGCGACAAAGGATTTGCCGGTAACAAATGGCATACGTGTTATGTACATATAATGATCGGTAGACTTTATCAGGGCTTTTAATATGGGCCGCCAATTTTCCAGATATTGAAGCGAGCTGCTAGAAAACACAAAGTCATAACTTTTTTTTTGCCAGGAATCATCAGCACAAAAGCTAACTTCTGGGAGCAGCTTTCTGCCTGTTTCACATATTAAAGGAAGATCCGCAGATGAATAGTTAAATTGCACCATTGGCATTAACTTTTTACTAAGGAGATAATAATTGCCATTTGCCCCACCCCAGTCCAGCATAGTTATAGACAGCTTGTTGTGACAGGCCAACCCCAGGCTATACGCAAAAGATAAATATAAACTTTGCACATCTGTATTAACATTGGAGGGAGAGGTTAACGCCTGCTCAGCAATACCAAGCGGGTGGGTGCCCTCTAATGACCGAACATAACTCCGCCAAGCTAACTCTCTTGCCTGTAGAACCCCATTTGCATGCCAACCTGACTTTCTTGCAGTATCGGGCCATTTATATCCGATAAACTCATATGCAGCAGGGCGCATAGGGAGCAGAATTGCCTTAATTCCGCGAAGAAGTGCAGGCGGCAGCCAATCAGACACAATTTTTTTGATAACCTTTTTCATTTAGGCTCTAGCTTAGGCTGATTGAGAACAATAAAATGCCTTGGGAAATGGCCCCTGCCAAATCTCGATAACAGATATCGCCACGGGATGCCTGCCGCGGGGATTGCAATCTTCTCCCCTTGTGATAAAAGCATTGCCTCAATTCTTTTTAAAGCCTCCAGGTAGGGCTTATAGACAATTGCCAAAGTCTTTGTAGGAAGATTAACTGTCGACCCTATTATAAAAGCCAGGAATGAGTTACAGATCTGGCATGCATGAAAATGAAAACACACTAACGGGACCCCGGAAGCGACAAGAATGCCCTTAATATTCATCTTTATACCATACTTTTCAATATTCCAAGGCCCTGCGCTAACCCCAGGGTTTTTGCATACAACGACACGCTGAAATAGTTCCGGCCAGTCATTCAAGTATGCCTGGTCTCCGATCTTGCCATCTTCAAACCGCTGATAGCACCACTCCAGGCAACGTTCACGCCACCAATTAAGGCAGGAAAGCCCGTTTCCATCATTACGAAAACACATAACACCAACATTGTAAATTCCAGCCGCCTCATGCCGCTTATATCCCTGGCTGTAATCATGCGGGACTATAAGCACGCTAAAAGACCCTAACTCCTTTAAAATAGCCACAGGAGAAGAAAAAAAGAAAATATCTGCGTCCAGATAAGTAATCACGTCGATTTGCGGATTATTCTTTAAAATATAAAGAGGCAGACTTGGTGTGCAGGTCCAATAATATTCAACAGGAGTCCTTGTGGCTTTTGCTTTTAGCAGCAGGCTATCGTCCTTTTCGAACTCGATGAGCGGAATAAGTTCTATGCCGGGAAGCGAAAGCTTTTGCAATATTCTGTATGTAATATCATCGAAACATAAAACCCAAAGCTTAAAAGGCTCCCGGCTTTGCAACAGCGAATAATACAGCGCAAGTCCGCGATGAATATATTTAACATCAAAGTATGTGCAGAAGTTCAACATATTATAAAGTTAAACGAGAATAGCCCAACAACAATCCGATAACAGGAAACCGCAATATTTTAGCAAGACGTCGAACAGGCCCATCCAAAGATTTACCTCGCAAGCGATCAACCAATGACTGCCGTGTGTTTTGCCATAGAATATAGATAGGAGTGCAGAGATATTTCAGAATTGTTCTTTTCACGCAATAAACATTATTTGAAAGCAACTTCTCCACATCAGCATTATTCCGAAGCCCTATTCCAGGCCACTTATTACTCTTAACCGCCTCGCACATCTTTAATATCTGCTCAGTATGTTCCCCGGTATACCGCTCAAGCCAGCTCAAATAGTTATAGACCATATGAACCCTGAATGGTTTTTTCAGTGTGTTATATGAAGTCTCAAACCAGTGATTAAGATCCTTCAGCGAGTCGGTCCATTCTGCCCCAATATAATAATCGCATTTATCACGGACCTGCTTCGGAAGAAGCAGCTCGTAATGATACATGTATATGCCTTTCCTAGCCATTCCCGAAGCTGTAATACTTTTTATCCCGCGCAAATCACGACCGCACTCATCAACAACAGTCGGCGGTCTATGGGTGACATACTTATAGCCCGGTTTCCAGGCAAATAAGCGGTGTATATCGTGCGCGCAGGTTCGCTGCAAATACATACCGTCCGCACAGTAATCCAAGCCTCCCCAAAAGGTTATCATTCTGAAAGATACCGCTTTTATTTCAGGTTCCAAAGAAAGAATACCAATAACAGATTGTATATCTTTCGCTAAATAAAATTCGTCAGAATCCACCTGCCACAAGTAATTACCTGTGGCACGTCTTGCATATGCCTGTGACATCTCATCTTTCTCACTCCAGAACCCATCAATCTTCCCTTCATTCTCCGCAGTAACTATAACTAGTTTATGATCAGGATCCTCCTCTTTTTGGAATTTATAGAGGGCTTCTAAAGTCCCATCCCGGGAATGGCCGCCGACCGTAGCCACATTCTGGGCTGATGGGCAGGCACCTTCTACTACTACAATCTGGTGGGCAAATGGATAAATTGCGCGCAGGTTATAAACAACGAAAGGCTCGCCGTTAAGGACGATCATGCCAAAAGTAATCTGGGGAGCAAGCATTTACTTATCCTATTATGGTTTTACAACGAATTAACCAGAACTAAATACACTGAATTTTTTCAGCACCTAACCGCGGAACACACCGCCAGATATTGGAATAGAAGCCTATAGGAGATATCCACTCTTCATATAATTTTCTACATTCTTTCTGCATCTGCACAAAATCAGTTTCAGAAATTGCCTCGTGATAATCAGACACCGCACGCGCAACAGACTGGAGGTTATAGGATTCCACCCATATCACATATTTCTTCCAGTCTATTAAATGATCAAAAGGCAAGACGCAATCCGTATTCACAAACAAAGGAATGCGGCCGCAGCTTAAAACCTCATAAAGCCTGTATGAGAAATTCCCCATTCCGCGAACCACCAATGAATAGTCAGAATCGATTATATTCCGCACATACTCTTTCCTAAGTGATTCGCTTGAATACCCAGGAATATTTGAATCACGCATAATAAAATTAGTTTCTATCTTCTGGCTTAGTTTAAGACGCCTGAGAGCCTCACCTCTAAGCGGGCGCCCGCGATTAGGATCTCCCGCATGTATAATCTTTCGAATCACATTCTTTGCATAAGTAAATGCGGAATTATAGTCTACATATCCCGCATAGCTTACAACAGGAATGCTTTTTTTTACACGAAGCCGGAGTTCGCCCTGCAAATAATCTTTTAAAAAGTCCCGTGACCAGCCAGGCACAGCGTACTCATTATGCCGCCGGGTTGCCGAATAGAATGAAGTCCTAAACACCACCGAATCAGGAATATCAATCTCTTCAGCCGAATCGCTATTGAAAAAGACTATTAACGGCTTATGATACTCCCGGCTTTTTTGCATAAGCCTCGCCAACTCGTCCCCGCCTTTTTCCGGGCACCATTCGTTAGGGAGAATAGCGGCATCTGCATCCTCAATTGATGCCAGTTCGAACAATTGCTCCCCAATTTTTGAATAATCGCTAAACCGGCCATAATCGATATTACCCTGGTTCACGTCACAGTCACCCCAAAATGGATATAGCAACGAAATATATCTACTTCCTTCGCGGAGAAATGACTTATCAGTAAATATTTTAAGCTTTCTCATTATTTTTTAGCCGTTTCTTGTCAAAGCCCTTATTTAGATACCACAGAACTAGCACTGCCCAAAAAAGCTCCGGCGCACTTATATTATCTCCTGAGTACTGCGAATGAATTAATGTGGAAATAAAAGCAGAAGCAAATGCCATCCTCCATACGCTTACTTCAGAGAATTCGCTTACAATGAATACATTTCTTATTTGGATAAATCCAAATCCAAGAAACCCTATCATAAAGATAAAACCCAGCATGCCCTCATTAGCCAATACTGACAAAAAGATATTATGGACATTACCGGTCTCGTAGGCAGTACCAACAAAATATGAATCAAAAATCGCTTGCACAGCCTTTACCCAGAACTCACGCCTATCAGCTATACCCATAGTAGAAGCGACCTCCCCCATTGTTTCAGAATATCGCAGAAAAGAGACCGAAGAGTTGTGATAAAAGACAAACAATGAATAAGCGCCAATCGCCAAGAGCATGAATATCCAGATTTTGCTAGTAAGCTTTGAATTGTCTTTCAATGAATATTTCCGACTTAGTAACCAATATAAATACAAAATACTAACCATAACAGTCGCCGCAAATGTTTGGCGTGAAATACTAAAGTACAGGAAATAAAAGCAATAAATTATCGAACAAACATATATGCCGCGCATAATCCGGCTCTTTGTTAACTGAAAGAGCCCAATTAACATAACAACAGAAATACCATATGAATAAGCAAATGCATGGTAATTTACTATTGGTAAGCGGCCACCGCCATAAGCACCGATTAACGGGTTTATCATAAGCGAGGGACATTCAGCGCTTATATACCGCAGCAACCAAAATCCTCCCAGCATGGTACCAATGACATATGCTTTTGAAAAAGACGCGACCCTCTCTATTTTCTGCAACCATACTAGCATTACTGGAAGCGGAATAAGAGTCCAAAGGATAAAGCCTTTCAGCAGATGCTTATTTAAACCTGAGCCATTTAAAAATAGCAGGCATGAAGACCAAATCCACCAAGACAAAAGCCAAGGGACAATCCACCGATTATTTGCAGGCCATTGAAAATTATTTCTTTTAACATAAAACACGAAGGCCGCACCTAACATGGTTGCTAAAAATATCCATGTTTGGGCTATTCCGCCTATTGTCCATGTATGATCACCATACGCCCTGATTGTCAAATATAAAGCTGCTGCGATTTCAGGCCGGCCTTTGAAGACCAACACTAAACATAGTGACAATACTACGGCACTCGCCATAGGACCTAATTGAGTTACACTTGAATATAATTCGTATAGCATTCTTTGTTAAAGTTTTCTAATAGCATATTTGTAAAACCGGTTCATAACATGAAAAAAGTCAGCATGAGCAGCCTTAAACATATAGGGCACAGCTTTTAACCACATATTTTTTGATAAATAGTAACGTGCAACACCAAGATTCGCTGATATATATTCCGCATTCCCGAACAGAGTAATGCCGCTGGGACATTGCGGATGTTTAAGATTATCTTTTATAACCTGTATATCCTCAAGATACGCTTCTAACTGGCGATTTCTTGTTTTAGTATTTACATGACTTCGGATACCTGCCATAGGAACACCTGGCAAATAGGATAATCCCCCGCTAAAGGCCAGTTTAATCCATAAGTCGTAATCTATTGCCATATGGAGCTTTTCATTTAACCGCCCAGCCTGTACCACGACATCCCGCCGCATAAAAGCCGCCGCCTGGGGAATACCATACCCACCAGTCCCGGTTAATAAAGACCTTGCGTCTAGCGGCCCACTTGAAAAGAGATGAAATGATTCAGACTTTTCGGTTATCCATGAAGCATCCCCATACACAAGCACCATCTTCGGGTCCTCTTTTAGGGCTTTAGAACCTTTGAAGATGGCACCAGGCATATAAATATCATCTGAGTTGAGCCATGCCCAAACCGTTCCGGTTGATCTGGCTAGACCTTTGTTGATCGCACTGGTTTGGCCATTATCAGTTTCACTGACCCATCCCGTAAGCCAAGGAGCATATTTTTTAATAATCTCAAGACTTTCATCCCTGCTTCCACCATCTATTACGAAATACTCCAGGTTGGGGTAACCCTGCAACAATACTGAACGAATTGTTTCTTCCAAGAAACACCCTTGGTTATATGAGGGAGTAACAATGCTTACACTAGGCCAATCTGCCGCTTTTCCCGCACCAGTATCGCCCAAGCCAACCTGCTGCGTCCAAGGCCAGCCGGATTTATCTTTGGGCGGGCGAGGCAGGTCACTTAAACTAATACGATTCATTAGATTCCCTGTGTATAATTGGCATTATTTCTTCCCAAAAAGCCGCCCAACACCTTTAACCGCTTTATTTATAACTATTTTAGGTAGCGCAAAGACTTGTCCAACAAAGGCGCCAAAAGCACCCGATCGTGTGAAGTCATGCCACCAGGTTTCACCCGGTCGGTTAGAGAAATCAATATCAAGCTCTTCAGAAGCCGCATAAGTTCTAGCTGCTTTCGACCATTTCCCCTTATTTATTGCAGTACATACATAATCGACACCATGATGAAATAGTTTATTATCCGGACCATAAAACCGCTTAACAGAGAGGAATCTGCTGCCATAACGCTTGCTACGCAGCGAACCATACCTTTCAAACTGCCATGGATTTTCATCTTCTCGAATCAAATCTTGAAATACACTTTTTCGCCAAAGGGCAACCTGAAGTGAAGTTCTATAATCCGAATTATCATCCAAAACACCAAGCCTATCATCAAACTCACATTCATGATCAGGCCCAGGGCACGGATAAAGTCTGATGTAGTCCGCCCTGTCTTCGACCATATACGTTACATATTCTTCTATAGTTTTAGTCGAGACACTATTTTTTATCCAGAAATCCTCATGAGTGTAAATAATGTATGGGCTTGTTATTTCATTCAAAGCCTTTAAGGTATTAAAAGACCAGCCCATGTCATTCCCGACCTTTATTGCCCGTACAGATTGGTCGCCTGACTCCCTAAAATTAGTTACGATAAAAACATCATACGGGCAATCAGGCCAGTACTTATGCAACCCATGATAATAAGGTGACCAACAATCAGAGAAATGGTCACATGAACTAATCAAGATAGACACATTCTTCATCTTAAAGTTCCGAAGATTAGCCTACTCATTAGATTTCCATTTCAGCCAATCCTCTCGAACCGCTGCGTACCAGTCTAAAAACTCATCAACTTGGCGAGTCAGATTATATTTCTGCCTGGCATGCAATATTGCGGCCTGTCCTACCCGGCGGCGCAAAGCATCATCGGCTAATACCCTTTGTGCGACTTCCCCCATATGTCCTGCATCCAAAGGCCGTACCAGAAAGCCTGTTATGCCATCTTCGATCTGCTCAGGAATCCCGCCAATTGCAGTCGCTACAACTGGGGTGCCACATGCCAGAGCCTCTGTAATGGTTTTCCCAAAAGCTTCAGCTTTAGCGCCGTGGATATATAGATCTGCAGCCTGATAATACAAGGCCATGCGGCGAGGATCGCGTTCAACACCCAAATAGCGTATATTTCCTTGGCCTAAAGGGCGACTCTCGCCGGTTTCCCCAAGACAAATAAAAACCAAGTCTTCATTATCATGTTTTTTCAACAAAGCTAACGCGGCTTCCATTGTTTCAAGGTCTTTAAAAGTGCTATGAGCTATTAATAATACAATCTTGGCATTCAAGGATAATTTAAGAGCATCGCGCGCTGCAGCACGGTCGCCGGGGCAAAAGACCTGTAAATCAATAGCGTTAGGGATTACCCGACACTTTGCGCCCTTAAGCATTGATGAGTCTACCTGATCCATTAACCATTTAGAGACAGTTGTAACATATAGATGGCTTTTGGAATAAATATCGCGCTTACGACGCCAATTATAGGCAGTTGAGTCCACAGCTACAGCCGGATATGTAGACAAATTTGGACAATTGCCGCATCCGGTTTTCCAATGATCACACCCTAAAGAATGAGCACAGTGCCCGGAGAGAAGCCATGCATCCCGTAAATTAACAATAACGGGAGCCTGCCTACTTAACCACGGCAGGAGCCTGAGGTCAAAGTAGTTGCCATGAAGGTTATGACAATGCACGATATCTGGACGCACTGGGGGCATGACTAATAACTGTCTAGTACCCGGATAATGAAAATCATCGATTCCCAAATAACGTTCCACCAAGCGCCACGGCTCCCGAAGCCATGCTAATCGGCCAAGGATTTGTGTTAAAGGGTAGATAGAGGAGCCTTGCCCTAATCCTTGGACTTTACGGCAAAAGCGGATCCAACCGGGACGTTGCTCCTCATTCTGAATGGCAAACACATCTTGGTCGCTGCTATATTTGGTGCCGACAGCCAGCCAGGAATCTAAACCTCGCTCTCGATAAGCATTAAACAAATTCCAAGCGGACCCTTCTGCGCCCCCCGCGATATCCTTAGTACTAACTTGCAAAATATTTAAAGGGATATTCATTGAATTACCAAAGAATTCTTGTTTAGGCAGAATACTCAGTGAGAGTGGCCACAACCAGGGACCACATTTTCATGTTTACCAAAGACATTTCTTGTAACCGGGAAGCTATCTGGGCCCTATATGCAGCATTTGTGTCAGGGACAGAAAGTTCATTCAGGCGCCGTAATACTTCGGCGACTGGAGTTTCTGGAGAAGAGAAGACAAATTCTTTAAGGCCAAACTCTTGAAAAAGCATGTCATATTTATGCGACCATCCTATCGCTAGGGCCGGCACAGACTGCGATAGGGCGGCAACCAGACTATGATAACGCGACCCGACAACAAGAAAACTCTGTGCGATTATCCGCTTTAACATGACGGGGTCTTCTTCCTGAACTAGCACAACATCGACGGAGTTGCTTTCTTCGCAAAGGCGTTGCGAAATCTTCAGGTCCTCGCCAGAAGAATCATGCACGACAATACGGACTTGCAGGCCGCGTAAAAGCAATTCTTTAATAACACTGAGTAGATAGGAATAATATTTTTCACTCCAAACCTTTCCCCCTTTATCAAACATTCTAATATTCGGGACTACACAAGCATAACTGGGTGATATTGAATCTTTTATGCTTACCGGTGACGCATGAGGGAAAAACAAGGTTATATCTGGCGCAACTGAAAGATTCGCTCCATCCGATGACAATTCATGAGCATAGTCATAAGATTGGCGGTCTCTTGCAAAAACGAGCGTAGCGTTGGACATTACCTTCCTGAAATTAGCACGTGTCTCAGTCATGCGGAATGGACCAAAAGCCTGGGGCAGAAGAATTATTGGCACATTTTTGGCCTTATAGTAGGAGGTCAAGGCTGCGAGGTCCCGGATAGGGCGCCCACCCCATTCGTCTGTATATGCAAATCCAGATATATCAACAAATCCCTTTATATCTGAAAGTTTTACTCCACCATAAAGGCTTGACGGCATACCCAGGATACTGAGCAATTCCCCTCCTCCCATGTAAGCAAAAAGCTTTTGCTTTAGGAACCGTTTAGAAAAACCCGGAGTACCCACATGGGAACGGGGCGGCAGAATCTGATGGAGGGACAATCCACAGCGTGAATTGTAAGAGCCATATGACGGATCTATCGCCAATTCCACATTGGGCAGCCGTTGACGCAACTCATACGCAGTGGTATTAAGCATCAGTTCTGCACCTTTGTTTTGGAAACCGGCCCCGTGAATTTCCACAATCATGCTTTTCCCGTCTCTTTTAATCTTTCGTTATAGCTGATAAGACATCGTGTCTCCCTCTTAGCGGAACAGGGCACCTTACCCTCCGGGTCAGGGTATCCGAGGGCGATAAGCATGACAACAACCTCATCATTTTCAAGATGAATAAGGCGGCGTATTTCATCATCCTTATCCGGCAACGCCGGCCAATTTATACAAACCGAAGACAGTCCCAGCGTTTCAAGGGCGAACATAAAAGACATAGCCGCCAAACTGGCGTCAATTACCGGCATATCAATATCCCGCGCGTCAAAATATCCACGATAACTTCCAGTTATTAAAGCAATACTTGGGACTTCATATCCGGTGAAGCCGCCAGGTATCCGGGAAATTTTATCAACCACCTCTTTATCATCGTAATACAAAAATTTAAAAGACTGCCTGTTACACCCGCTTGGGGCTAGTGCAGCAACTCGCATAGCATGCTCAACTGCCTTAAAATCTACAGGTTTATCAAGATATGCTCTCACACTCCGTCTCCGGAGAGCTAGTTGATATAGTGATTCGTAATCAACAGATAACTCAGGGCGCTGTTTCGCATAATAAGGAATCAAATCCGGCTTGGCATTTATACTATTGAGCCCTTTAAACAGGTTATATGCCGCCTTAACGTTATCAGTGCGCTGACACGCCTTAAAATACTGTTCCAACACTGCCTCCCCCCAGGCTATAGTAGTTTGGTCTACTCCGGGAGAAAAGCGTAGCTCGGACAAGTATTCTACTGTTTCATGTATGTAGCTATCGGCAAAAACAGGCTTAAGCACCTTACACATCAATCCTTTTTCAAGCCTGTGTATATTACGCCTGAAATTCCAAAGATTACCGTAACCCTTGCGATTCAGCAGCATACCAGAATACAATGCATTAAGCCTGTGCTGATATCTGGACCAAATGAACTGCATAAACCAGGCAGCGCGACGGGGTTGCGCTATACACCATAGCCTTTTAAAACCTAGTATTAATTCATCTGCCTTTTTATTCAGATTTACCATGATTGGAGCGACATAGCAAATAATCAGCCCTTGATTTTTGCATGGTTACTGATAAATTCCGAGAGCAATGCCCCTTTCCAGGCTGACGCTTCCCCCACACGGGGAAGTATGTACTTCAGTATTTCGTCCGGCCCTTCATAGGGTTTAATTGTAGTGGGGCAATCTTTAGCGTTTAGCAAACATTGTTCCACATGCATAAGAACACCAGACGAAAATTTATGATAGTCAGCTATGCTGATCACACCGAGTTCAACTAGGAAAGGCAGCATTGCTAAAATCAAGAAGTAAGTGCTTGTATCACTGAAGTTTGCATACCGGAAACAAGTGGGTGCGGGCTCCCAACTAAAATCGACCTTTAACTCACCATTTCCGACATTTATCAAATGATCTCGTAGCCAGCCCCAGCCTTTGGAGACAGTATGTTTATATCCCCCTTGCGATTGGGGGCGCAGTGAAGCGCTTTTAGCAAGATAATAAAGCACCAGACAATGGTGTACCATATCGCCGAACAAAATAGATGTATCACCTGCTCCAAGCAGGTAGCGGCGAATTATCGGGAGACGGCCGAAAAACGGCCAAGCTGCCGGGAAATAGAAAGCCATACGCTGGAATGGAAGGGGATAGGTATAAGGCCAAAGCCCATCTGGCCGCTGCCCCTTACCCAAGGATTCCGCTATACTGTCACATTCACTGCGGAGTTCCCCTCCGGGGTCACCTGCCTGGGAGGAGACAAATTCCATAAGATACAACGCTATGGCAGTGGTATTTTGTACAGGTATTGGCGTCTGCCCCGGTTTAAACGTATCATGCGTATACAACCCCTTGCTTATTTTGCATGTTTCAAGGTATCGGAGCAAGGGCTGAAAATCTTGTTTATCATTTCCGATTTGCAATAAAGCCTGAGCCTTCCAAAGAGCATCAAGAAGTGTGCCGGTAGCGAACATGCTGCCTTTGTAATTATGCCATCCGAGGCGGCTCCATTTAGGCTCATCTAGGCCGGAATATATGTTAATTTTTAAGAGGCCTTCGAGCGCCAACCGCGCCCTTGAAAGAGAATCCGGTGACCCTGTCCTGACATAATCTGCCGCAAAAACTAGCGCCGCCGCACCAGTGTTTTGCGCGTACACCGCCCCGCTAATAGGATTTACAACCTGGCCACGCTGTTCATTTGGAGCCTTTTCCTGCAAGGAAGCAAGTTCGTCTTTGATGCACATCCAAATATGTGAAAAAGCATCATCCGATATCTCAGATTTAGAATCAGGCATTTGCGGGGTTCTCCTTACTAGCGGGACGCACTTTCCCCACAAAAATCACATTATTCTCTCTTAATTTTTCTTCTAAAACTAGGTCGAAGAATTTCGCAAAGGCTTTTCTGAACCAAGCTGAGGTATACCATTCGGGCGTATTGGGCTGGCGGCCCTTAACCCACAAACCTAAGGGCATAAATTCTATAAGCACATATTTCTTTGCATATCCTGAAATATACCGAAATACCTCGTCTATATCATAACCTTGCGCCAGCGTAAGGTGATGAGTAAGCGCCAGCGCCACAACCAGATCGGCTTGGAACCTCTCGTTAGGAGGCGTAAAACGCAGTTTCACTATCCCCCCCATAAAATCATAGTGGGCGAAAGTAATCTTGCCCTTATCACTGTTACCACCACTAAGATAACCCGTATTTACTGCATTTTCATCGCTATCTACGCAGGCGACCTCTTTGAGGCCTGTCTGATCAAGCATCTGCCGCGAGAACTTCCCTTGATTACCGCCGAAGTCAACAGCGGAGCGCACTTCGCCGTCAAGCGAGTTGATTATTTCGATAATACGCCCGAATCTATCAGCTTTTTCTTTTACATCCTCGTGGTAACTCTCCCAATAGCTAGATGTTTTGATCTGCGAAAGAGAATCAATCTTCCGAATAAGTTTTTCCAAGTTGACACTTTCCGGAGAAATAACTCTCTTCCTAATCAACCTGCCTAGTAATCTGTTAAGGCCCGTAAGGGCGTTAAGATCTGTAAACGAATAACACCCCAATTGAGAAGGTCTTAGATACCAATTTATCCATCTGTTTAATAAACCGGTATTAATCCGCCGAAGGAGCGGATGCTGATATTTCCAATAATTTTCATGAAGAGTAAGATTTCCGGAAAAAATACTCAATTTCCCCACAAAATTATTATATTGCCATATCCGCAAAGGGTAATAGTAAAATCGGAGGAATTCCTCATAAGGATTCCAACCTAGATAGATATCAGGGATAAAACTCCCTAAATCGATAAATTGTGGATTAGCCCCATCAAATAGCACATTCAATCCATGGCAATCTCTCATGTTGTAACCGTAGCGCTTGGCTATTATTGCCGTGCGGCAGACCATCAAAGCGGCATCTTTCAGCATGGAGAAAGTCCACTCCTGCGGATAAAGCACTGGCCATATTCGCTTATGCTCAAGGATTATGGAAAAACCTTCCATCTGATAATCTGTAATGGAAGTTTCAGGAAAGTACTTCCGGGTTATCAATTCTCTTATGAACCCGTTAGAGAACATCGTTTTGACATGCTCCGCCTGCCGGGGAAAAATCCCTCTGAATATGCGCCCATTCCAAGAGAACACCCGCCCAGTATCATCCCGCTGCCGCTTCTGAAGATACTTAACATCTTCGGGATTTAATACCATTGTCATTTCTTATTTTCCTCTAACTTGGAATCTTTTACATCGCAAAGGGCGGCCGCCTGCCAGTTCTGTCTGAGCAGGCATAAAGCAAGCTGTCTGTCTGGTAGTTTCCCAGTGCCATAAAAATCATCTGGCGCTATTTCAAGAGGGCAAGCGTGCTTTATATGGTCAGCCAGCACCGCGCCCAAAGAAACCGCGACATTCACATTGCAGGGGCCGGGAGTGATATTAACAGCGCTAGTAATACAGGTAATAACACCAACCGGGGGCAAAGATTCAGGAGACCATCCAACCGTTCTGGTATCTAAAAAGAATAAAGGCCGACTAAATTGGTCATAAATCCCGATCAGAACAGAAACGCCCGAGAGTCCATGTTCTGCTTTGTAACCAATTTTTATGCGCATAGAATCGCTGCAACGTACCGGAGAGCCGTCGCTTCCGCTATCTATCGATATAGAAGTCAACCTGACCCTGCCATCACCCTTTCGATCGGCACGGTCTGTCAAAGGGATTTCTGAAGTTTCAGCAATTCCCTGCATATAGGTAGTGATGACATCTCCAGTCGGCCCGCTACAAGCAACCTGCCCATGATCAAGAAGATATGCCCTATCACAAAGAGACTGTACCGCAGCCATATTATGACTTACAAATAAAACAGTGCGTCCCTCCTTACCGACCTCTCCCATCTTACCAAGACATTTTTTCTGAAATTGAGCATCCCCCACAGCCAATACCTCATCCACGATAAGAATCTCAGGCTCAAGATGTGCGGCGACAGAAAAAGCAAGCCTTACATACATGCCGGACGAGTAATGCTTAACAGGAGTATCAAGGAATTTTTCAACCTCGGAAAAATCAACTATTTCGTCGAATTTACGTTTAATTTCCTTACGGCCCATTCCGAGAATGGCACCATTAAGGTAAATATTTTCACGACCAGTTAACTCCGGATGAAACCCGGTGCCAACTTCCAGCAGGCTTGCCACCTGCCCGGTTATTTCTACGCGCCCTATGGTCGGTTCCGTGATACGGGATAAAATTTTCAAAAGCGTGGATTTCCCCGCACCATTGCGCCCGATTATACCGACTCTATCACCTTGTTTAATTTCAAAAGACACATCTTTAAGGGCAAAGAATTCTTCAGTCGCTGTTGCTCCAGAAACTAAAAAAGGAGATGCAATTTTTTTTGCAAGGTTCTTAGCGCCGGCAGTTATCACATCGCGCAAAGCAACATACCCCCCGCCTTTCTGGTGGTTGATAATATATTTCTTACTGAGATGTTCAGCTTTAATTACAGTATCGCTCATGGAAATCAAATTACATCCGCAAAAGTTTTCTCAGTTTTTCTAAAATACCAGATGCCGGAAACAAGCGCAATTGAGACAACTATTATAGAGATTAAAAAGCCAGGCATATAAATAGCCGACTTTCCGCCCAGAATTGCCCAGCGAAACCCGTCTATTACACCGACCATTGGATTAACTGAGTAAAGGAAACGCCACTCCTGCGGAACAACACTGCTTGAAAAACCCACCGGTGAGATATATAGACCGATCTGGACAATAAACGGAACGATATAGCGGAAATCCCGATATTTAACATTAAGCGCAGTGAGCCAGAGACCACATCCCATTGAAGCCGCAAACGCAATAGCAATAAAGAACGGCAGAGTAAGAATTTTCCAGTCAGGAACAAAATGGTACCAAAACATCAACCCAACCATGATAAGTGCTGAAATAAGGAAATCGACTAAACTGGTGATGACCGAACTTGCGGGAACTATCAGTCTTGGAAAATACACCTTGGAAATAAGTCTGGCATTTCCTATCAGGCTGTTGCTAGACTCTGACAACGCATTTGAAAAAAACTGCCAAGGAAGCATGGCTGCGAAAACCAAAATGGGATAAGGTACACCGTCAGATGGCAACTTGGCTAACCTGCCGAATACCACGGTAAAAATCACCATGGTAAGAAAAGGACGTATAAGTGCCCATGCAATACCGATTACTGTCTGCTTGTAGCGCACCAGTATATCGCGCCAGGCGAGGAAGTAAAACAGTTCCTTGTAGCGCCACAGGTCCATCCAGTAGTGCTTTTCGGTGCGACCTGCTTCAATAATTAATTTCTTCTTGGCACTCATAATGGCAATTATGCGAGTACCAACGACTTTTCATGCCATTTTATGGTTTTTTTTAGGCCTGTTTCAAACCCCGTAGTCGCATTAAATCCGAATTCTTTTGCGGCTCTAGCGGTGTCTAACATCCGACGCGGCTGGCCATCCGGCTGGGAGGCGTCCCAGACCAGTTTACCTTTGAAGCCAGTGAGCTTGGCTATAAGTTCGGACAGTTCTTTTATAGAGATTTCAAAGCCGGCGCCTATGTTTACCGGTTCCGGGGAATTGTATTTTTCCGTGGCCAACACTATAGCTTCGGCGCAGTCTTCCACATACAGAAATTCCCGGGTGGCCTTGCCGGTACCCCAGACGATTATTTCTTTGGCGCCGGTATTTACGGCTTCCACGCATTTTTTAATAAGGGCGGGGATCACATGGGAGGAGCCGGGGTTGAAATTGTCCCCGGGGCCGTAGAGGTTTACCGGCAGGAGGAAGATGGAGTTGAAGCCATACTGCTGGCGGTAGGCCTGGGACTGCACCAGGAGCATCTTTTTGGCCAAGCCGTAGGGGGCGTTGGTTTCTTCGGGGTAGCCGTTCCAGAGGTCTTCTTCTTTGAACGGGATGGGGGCGAATTTGGGGTAGGCGCAGATGGTGCCCAGGGCTACGAACTTTTCTACGCCGTGCTGGCGGGCCTGCTCCATTAGCTGTACGCCCATCATAAGATTGTCGTAGAAGAAACTGCCGGGATTTTCCCTGTTTGCGCCTATTCCCCCCACTTTGGCGGCTAAGTGGATGACGATATCGATCGAAGAGGGAGTCGGGGATGGGGAGTCGGGGGTCGGGGGTCGGGAGTCGGGGGAAGCGGAGAAGAGTTTTCCGGCGTCTTGGAAGGCGGCGGCGATGCGGTCGGACTTGGTGAGGTCGTAGTCCTGCTCTTTGGGGATGAAGATGTGCTTACAGCCGCGGGCTTTGAGTTTTTCGGTGACGAAAGAGCCCAGGAAGCCGGCGCCGCCGGTGAGCATTATGCGTTTTGAGGCTAAATTCATTTCTATTCTAGCCCTTCAAGGACTTTTTGCATATTTACTTTTAAAACTGGAAGGTCCTTTTTTATTATATTCCACACAAGTTTTATATCTACGCCAAAGTATTCATGAATTAGGATATTGCGCAACCCTGCTATTTGCTTCCAGGGAACGACTTTAAACGCATTTCTTGTTTCAGCGGGTATTTTCCTAACAGCTTCGCCTATGATTTCAAGTCTTCGTATAGAAGCATCCTGAACTAATGTTGATTTAAGAAATTCCGCTTTGGATATTTCCTTGGTATGGTTTTCAATTTCTTCTATGCTCTCCAGTATGTGCTTAATGAAAATTTCAGGATCTTTGTTCATAAATTACGCGCTGCTCCTTCATAATACGGCTTTTTAACAAATGATTAATTGAATCATAGGTTAAAACGTCGACATTCATGTGCAGCTTCTTTTTAAGTTCCAGACGAAGCGCAATAAGATCAAGTAGTGTTTTGTTTTTATCCAGTTTAACTAGAATATCTATATCACTGTTCTTTCCGCCTTCATTGCGGGCGAAAGAACCGAATAACGCCGCCTTAAGCACACCCTGGCGTTTTAAAATGGGCAGAATACTGGTTTTTATATCGTAAAAGGTCATAAAGAATGGATGACGATATCGGGTTTTGAGGCTTTTAAGGCGGAGGGCGGGGATGAAGATGTGTTTGCAGCCGCGGGCTTTGGCCGCCTGATGCGCATAGCGCTTGTGCGGCACTGGCATAGCCTTGAGCTTTTCGGCGACGAAAGAGCCCAGGAAGCCGGCGCCGCCGGTCAGCATTATGCGTTTTGAAGACAAATCCATACTTATATCTATATTATAGCAATTAGGGGATTGGAGCTGAATGATAAGGGGGATACATTGGATAACCTTTTAATCAGGACCGCTTGAGAGCGCCCATTTGTAAAAAGGCACTACCTGTATTTGAACGCCGTCTATTTTTTCTTCGAACTCCTCGGACATCGTAATTATAGTGCCGCGGTTCAGGCCCAGCCGTTTGCAGGCTTCAATAAGTCCGTCAAACTCCCTTTTTTTGGTATCCTGCGCTGCCAGGTCGTAAGCCGCCTGGTAGGCTTCCGGCTTGCCCTTAGGCGAAAGGCGGATAAAATCGCATTCCTTTTTGTCCTTGTAAAAATAGATGTCGGAACCTGTGGCGTGGAATTGCATAAAAACGGCATTTTCCAGCAGTTTCCCATGATCTTCGCCGATGTTGAATGAAACCGCGGCGGCCAGGCCGTTATCCACCGCATAAAACTTCTTCTCGGTAGTTTCCCGTTTTATAACCGAAGCGCTGTATTTGCGCAGCGGAAAGAAGAAATATATCGAGTTTAATTCTTCCATTAGTTCATAAAGCAGGTTTTTATCCGCTTTGTAGCCCTGTGACCGGAGTTCGTTGTATATTTTATGGAGTGAAACCGGGCTTGAGATGCCGGCGAAGAGACGCTTAACGAAATATTTCAACAGGTGCGCGTGGGGCTTGCGCTTATAGCGCTCGATAAGGTCTTTAAAAAGCATTACGTCAAAATAGCCCTGAAGGGTCTTTATACGGAAATCCGGCGCGATAAAACAAAGCTCCGGGAATCCTCCGCCCTGCAGGTACTGTTCGGCTTTGGCCGCTATTTTGGCCCTGTTGCGGGAATCATGGATATCCGCATTAAGGCCGCTGAAAGACAGGAATTCCGCAAAAGACAGTGGATAGATCTCATAGCCGAGGTTACGGCCGCGGAGGCTTGTGGCGATGTCGGTGCTGAGCAGTTTTGAATTGGAGCCGGTGACAAAAATGTTCTTTGAAACGGTATCATAAACGCGCCGGACGAATTTCTCCCAACCGTCCACATTCTGGATCTCGTCAAAAAAGAAGTAGGTCCCGGATAATTCCGCTTCGGGATAAAGTTCCTGGTAGGCCTGCAGGATAAGGTCCAGATCTTTTTTATCCGTTTCAAGGCGTTCATCCTCAAAATTTATATAGACTATGCGGCTTAACTCCACGCCTTGGGCGATAAGCCCGGAGACAGCGTCAAGAAGAAGGAAAGTTTTACCGCAGCGGCGTACCCCGGAAACAGTTATTACTTTGCCTGAGTTGAACGGAAGTTGCAGGGCGCGCTTTTTTACTGCCAAAGGCGGCTTCTTGTGGAACGACCTGATGATCTCTTTAAAGATATCTTTCTTGTTCATACGGAAACTTTACAATATTATTTCTTTAATATCAATAAACTACTGCCAAATCAACTCAGGTTTCAAACCGTAGCGGATTTGAAGCCGAATTATTTTGCTGCTTTTGAGGTATTTAGCATACGGCGGGCTGGCGATAGGCCTGGGACTGCACCAGGAGCATCTTTTTGGCCAAGCCGTAGGGGGCGTTGGTTTCTTCGGGGTAGCCGTTCCAGAGGTCTTCTTCTTTGAACGGG
>Ga0209212_1003575_pt1 | contig 20328 bp, 16 predicted proteins | sample RifGroC2_FD_183996 | JGI IMG/M metagenome (GOLD analysis project Ga0209212, IMG submission 183996) | Groundwater microbial communities from Rifle, Colorado, USA - Groundwater C2 (SPAdes) (version 2) | ecosystem: Environmental > Aquatic > Deep subsurface > Groundwater | place: Rifle, Colorado... | reverse complement strand
GAAATCGTCCGGTCCCTTGGAGGCGGCTCAAGTCTCAAAAGCATCGGGTTCCACAGTCCGGCTCAAATTGCGGAAGAGTCCGCCTTTCGCGGGATGGATCATTGGGCCCCCAGTGCGGCCGCGGCAGAAGTAGAAGTGGATCGGGAGACGGGTGAATTTCGTGTGCTTCAGCTCTTCGTAGTGGTGGATGCGGGTAAGGCCCTCCATTATACCTCGGCCGAAGCACAGGTGAAGGGTGGGGCGGTCATAGGCTTTGGCCATGCCCTTTTAGAGGAGTTGGTATACCAGGACGGCCAAATGCAGAATGGCGATCCCTTCCAATACCGTCTTCCGGTAATGGGGGACATACCCGAATTGTTCCGCGTATCAATGATTGAGAACGGAGATGGGCCGGGCCCCTTCGGTTCTAAGGGAATGTCGCAAACTTCTATTGTAATCGTGGCCCCTGTTATCGGCAATGCGATCTACGATGCCATTGGCGTGCGCATCCGGTCCCTTCCAATAACCCCTGAGAAGATTTTGCGGGCTCTGGGGAAATTTGCAGACGGCGTGGAAAAAGATGCTTAGGCCGTTCCGGGTCTTGGAACCAAGCACAGCCGGCGAGGCCGCCGCGGAGCTAGGGCGCTTGGGTGAGCGGGCAAAGGTATACGCCGGCGGCGCTGAGCTCTTGCTGCTGCTCCGGCATAAGCTGGTTCAAGCTGATTATCTGGTAAACATTAAGCGCATTGGGGCCCTAGACAAGATTACTTGGGATGGGGGTATTCTGCGCATTGGGGCCACCGTTACGCATCATCGTCTTGAGAAGGAGCCCCTGGTCCAAAAATATCTCCCCATGTTTGCCCATGCAGAGTCTCAGGTGGCCAACCTCCGGGTACGCAACCAAGGGACCCTTGGCGGGAATCTCTGTTTCAATGATCCTCACTCAGATCCGGGGCCGGCGTTATTGGTTTACGAAGCCAGTGTCAAGTTAGCGGGAGCGTCCGAAGAGCGTCTAACCACGCTCGATGATTTTTTTGTCGACATGTATGCGACCACGCTTCGCCCGGATGAAGTGCTAACCGAAGTACAAGTACCGCCCCTCCCGGCCGGATTTAGCGGCGCCTATGCGCGTGTCCATCGGTTTCAACGGCCGACTGTTGCGGTTGCTGCTGCGGTGAAGATAGAAAACGGCAGGCTAGACAATGTTCGGCTCGCCGTGGGCTGTGTGGGTCCAAAGCCGCAGCGACTTCAGGAGCTTGAGGCGAAGATCCGCGGTATAAGTTTGAAGGATGCTCAACGTGTTATCAGCCAGAGCGGACCTTATTTCATGAAGCTTCTGAGACCCGTGGATGACCTTTTGGGCTCAGCCGACTATAAACTTTACATGACCCGTACCCTCTTGGCTCGAGCCTTGGAAGAAGCCCCGAACGGTGATCGGGGCGCTAAATCAGCGAAAGGTGACTGAGATTGAGTAAAGAAACGGAAATAAGTGAGGAGCAACAGACCTTCGCACTATCAGTGATCGTAAACGGGCAGTCGTGGAACGGTCAAATTCCGGTTCAGGAGACGCTGCTTGAATTCTTGCGCAACCGGCTGGGTCTGACGGGGACAAAGCGTTCCTGTGAGTCTGAGATCTGCGGGGCCTGCACGGTGCTCGTCGAAAGCCAGGCGGTAAGCTCCTGTAACTATTTAGCCTATGAAGCCCATGGCAAAAGCGTGCTCAGTATCGAGGGATTATCAGTAGGGGATCAACTCGACCCGCTTCAAGAGGCCTTTATTCGAAATATGGGCTTTCAATGCGGCTTTTGTACGCCCGGCCAGCTCATGATGGCCAAGGCGCTGCTCTTGGACAATCCATCGCCGACTAGAGAACAAATTGTCGAGGGGATGAATGGGAATATCTGCCGCTGCGGCGCATACCCGGCAATAACGGCCTCTATCTTGGAGGTGGCCGGGCTGACAGCAAAAAAATAGCTTTACCTGTATCCAATTAACCGGCCAATCCTGTTATAGATGGGTTGCGGACCTTTCTGACCCAGTCGCTGGCTTAAGGTCCACGATCAAGGAGAGCGCCAATATCCCATGAAAATGCAAGGTGCCCAAATTTCGGGTAAAGCCAGAGTTATCGGCCTGGAGGGCACTGTCAAAATAGAGTTAAATATCAATGGCGAGATCTATCCCCTTGATGTAGAGCCAAGATGGAGTCTTCTTAAGGTCCTAAGGGATCTCGTAGGTTTGAAGGGTACGAAGAAAGGATGCGACCAGGCTTCTTGCGGGTCATGTACCGTCCTTTTGAACGGGCTGCCCATCTACTCATGTATTACCCTGGCCTTAGATGCGATGGGAAAGGATATTATCACTATCGAGGGCTTATCTCAGGGCGACAAAATAGACCCTATCCAAGAATCTTTTGCCAGGCATGGAGCTGCGCAGTGCGGTTTTTGTACTCCCGGAATGATACTCTCGGCCAAAGCCCTTCTAAATAAGGCGGGCCGGCCTGATGAAAATGAAATCGCAGAAGCTCTGGCAGGGAATCTCTGTAGATGCACAGGATACTCATCCATAATTAAGGCTACTCTAGAAACTTTACACAGGCTTAGATGAAGCGACTGTAGAAGTCTATGGAAATGCACCCGAGCGAGAAACTGGTTGGAAAGAGCGTAACGCCGGTAATGGCCTACGACAAGGTCAGAGGCTCGGTTGAATACCCCAGCGACATCACTTTACCGGATATGCTCTACGCAAAGATTCTTAGGAGCCCCTATCCTCATGCAAAAATAGTTAAAATATGCTCGGAAGAAGTCGAAAGGCATGCCAAAGTTAAGGCCCTAGTCACATATAGGGATGTGCCGCAGATTCCTATGGGGCAGATGAGAGACATGTATGTTTTGGAGGACAGAGTCCGGTTCATTGGGGACGAAGTTGCCGCGGTTGCCGCGGAGGACGAAGATTCTGCCGAGGAAGCCCTGCAGCTCTTCAAAGTATCCTACGAGCCCCTCAAGGCTGTCTTTGATCCTGAGGAGGCCATGAGGCCGGACGCGCCGCTCCTATATCCTGACGGTAACATCATAAGGGGTTCCAGCTCTAAGCCTACATTTGTGCTTCAAAAGGGAGACATTGAATCAGGCCTGAAGGCTGCAGATGTGGTTCTTGAGAGAACCTATTCCACTCAATTCCAATCACCGCTGGCCATGGAGCCTAGGTGCTGTGTAGCGAATTGGGACGGCAAGAGGCTGGAAGTATGGGAATCCACACAGAGACCTTCGTACGTGAGAGATGAGCTTGCAAGAGTATTCAACCTCGCTCCCGACAATGTCAGAGTAGTGGCCAAGGTTGTTGGGGGAGCCTTCGGTGGAAAGAATTTTGTTCAAAGATACACTTTCATAGCGTCGCTGCTCTCTATGAAGAGCGGCCGGCCGGTCAAGATATCGTTCGATCGACGCGAAGAGCTCATCGGAGCTTATCTAAGGTATCCTCACAAGATCTGCGTCAAAGGTGGAGCGACGCACGACGGAAGGGTAACCGCTTTGTATTTGAAGCTTGTATCGAACGCGGGTAACGCCGTGAGAGAATCGCTGACGCCCATATCCATAGCTTCCAGGATACCTTTCGTATTATACGCAAGGATTCCGAACATAAAGTACGAGGCCTACGCGGCATATACGAATACTCCCTCCGGGGGAGGGGTGAGAGGGTATGGCGGGACAGAGGTGGGCCATGTTCTAGGCCTGTTTATGGACGAGTTGGCCGAAGAGATTGGCATCGACCCTCTAGAGGTATACACGGTAAACACCGTGAAGATGGGAGATGAGCTTTCGCACCTTGCGCCCAGGGCCACCAATGTCAAGGTGTCGAGCGTGGGCCTGGCTGAATGCTTAACAAAGGGGGCAGCGGCTATAGGCTGGCGCGCTTCAGTCCCAAAGTCTGTTCTCGCAGTATCTGAGAGGAGAGGTTTTGGTTGCGCGATAGGTCTATGGACCGGCGCCGGAGGCAGCACTCCCTCAGGGGCCCAAGTCGATGTCTTGGAAGACGGCTCGGTCATTCTCAGCAATCCGGTCGTCGACCACGGGGGTGAGCAGCAGACCGAGCTTAGGCAGATGGTTGGCGAGGTTATGGGTCTCCCCATGGAAAAGGTCACGAGTATTTGGGGAGATACCGATTGCTGTCCCGAGGATCTTACCGGGGTTGTCGCAAGTAGAACTACTTTGGTAGTCGGCGTGGCCGCGATATCGGCTTCTCAAGAGGCCAAGAAGAAGCTCTTGAGGCTTGCCTCTGAGTATCTCCAAGCGGATTTCGATGATCTTGGTATCGAAGAGGGTCTGATTCGCGTCAGGTCGAATAGGGATTTGAAAGTTTCATTTGGAGAGCTGGCAAAGTACGCCGCATCAAGAGGGGAATCGATCACCGGATCTTCAACTTGCCAGCCGAATGACTCGATATACTCTTTTTCGGCGGCTTTCGCGGAAGTGATAGTGGATGTCGAGACGGGCTTGGTCAGAGTATCGAAAATTGTAAATCCGGTGGATGTCGGAAGGGCTATAAATCCCCTAACACTGGAAGGCCAGATTGTGGGCGCGGCTCTTCAGGGATGCGGATATGCCCTGACGGAGGAGATGACTCTGGATAAGACCTATGGATTCGCTCTGAATCAACAGCTCTACGATTATAAGTCGCCGTCCATACTGGATTGTCCTGAGATCATACCCATCGTTGTGGAATCTTATGAGCCGCTACACCCGTTTGGAGCCAAGGGCGCCGCTGAAGCGCCGATGGTCCCTGTTGCGCCTGCCATTGTCAACGCCATCTATGATGCTGTTGGAGTAAGGATACGGGACCTGCCGGCAACGCCCGATAAGGTGCTGGCAGGCTTGCGGAGGAAAGGTTGAGCAGGTTCGGATACGTGCAGGCGGATTCCCTGGAAGACGCCGTTGGATTTTTGCAAGCCTATCGTGAGGAAACCGCTCTCCTCGCTGGAGGCACGGATATACTTTTGAGAATGAAGAGCAGGTTGGATAGACCGAAGTACCTCTTAAATCTCAAAGACGTTTTTGGGCTTAGAGGCATAAAAAGGAACGAAAGCGGTATTGAGATTGGGTCGCTTACTACTATCAGCGATATTTTGGACTCCCCCTTGGTGGCCGGGGCCTACGGTCTTCTGAAGGACACCTGCAAGGAGATAGCCTCGCCGCAGATAAGAAATGTCGGCACTGTTGGAGGCAACCTGTGCCAACAGGTCTGGTGCCCATACTACCGAAACGGATTCTTGTGCTGGTTGAATGGAGGGAAGATATGCCCGGCGGTGCTGAGAGGGGGCGACAATCGATGGTATCAAAGTATCTTCGGCGGAGACCGCTGCCTCGCAGCGCATCCATCAGACCTGGCTATAGCACTGCTGGCCTTGGATGCTGATGTAGAAGTCTGCGGCCCGGGAGGCTCTCGAACCCTCAAGGTGGACCAACTTCTTCCTGGCGTTAAAAGGGAAGAGGGCAGGATAAGGTTTGTAAGCATTCGTGGCGATGAAATCTTATCTAAGATTACGATCGGCTTGAAACCCGACCGCTTCAGGTATAAGTATGCAAAATTCAGGTTGAGAAGGAGCTGGGACTTCGCCATAGTCGGGATAGCCGTTGCTGGAACTATGGAGAATGGTGTCTGTTCTAACATTAGGATAGCTCTCGGAGGTGTAGCTACGAAGCCATACAGATGTATAGAGGCGGAGAAGATTCTGGAATGTCAGCCTCCTGAGAGTGATCGGATCGAAGCTGCCGCTCAAGCCGCTTTTGCTAAAGCCCGGCCTTTCTCCCAGAATCAGTTTAAGGTCGATATCGGGAGAGCCCTGGTTCGCAGAGCGCTTTCGGCGCTCAGGCTCGACGCATAGCTTTTATCCATAGCCTACGCGATCTCCGGCAATAGCATGACGCGAGGGGGACGCCTGGGCGGAAAGATAAGAAAGGGAGGAGAAAATGAATTTGGGGAATATCGCCATTCGGTCGGTTTTCCTTTGTTGGGAGGGCTCCATGAAGAAGGCGAGTGCGATGACGGTTCTATGGGTGACGGTCGGGCTGCTGCTTTTCTCCGGAGGGTGGGCCGGCGCCGGCCAGGCTGACGGGGTGCTGCAAAAACTCATTGAGGCGGCCCGCGCCGATGGCGAACTCGATCTCATGATCGGTTCGTCGCAGGGCGAGAAGGGGGCAAGGGAGCTGGTCGAGACCTTTAAGCGGCGATTCGGGCTGGACATCAAGCTCAACGCCGATCTCTCCGGCCAGGAATCGCAAAAATTCAATCAAGCCGTGACTGAGACAAAGTCGGGATTGCGTCCCACCTTTGACCTCATGGCTGGACAAGCTGACAATGTCCTTAGTTTGAAAGAGGCTGATGGCGCGGAACGCATCGAAAACTGGGAATCGGTTCTAGCTCAAATATCGCCCGTGGCCTATGGAGTTAGAAGCAAGATCAGCCCCGGCATACTGGGTGGTTTTGGTTTTTTGTGGTCGACCAGAACTGTCGGTATTCTCTACAACCCCAAACTTATCAGCGAGCGTGAGCTTCCGAGAACCTGGAAGGATATGGGTAATCCCAAGTACCGTGAGGCCTTTTCTTTGCCTCCCTGGACGGACGTCCCGCAAATGGGTCTTTTGAAGTATGACAAAGAAGAACTGCTCGATATGGTGAGGTCATGGAGCAAGAATAAGCGCGAGACGCTGACCTACATCGCGGCTGCCCAGCGGATGCTCCTGGGGGAGCTCAAATTCCTCTATGGAAATACGGACCTCTATTTCGAACACAAGGGTAAGGACCCCAATGCGCCGATCGGCCTGACATTTTTCGACGATATTACGACGCACGCGTAAGTCATGTATGTGCTTCGAAAGGGGGCCAAGCATGCCAACGCGGCTAAGCTTTTCGCCCTGTGGGCGACCGGCGAAGAGGCCAATCCCATTTTCGAGCGGTACGCATCGGTGGAGAACCTCGCTTTAGGATCAGGTCCGGTAACCAAGCAAATTCTAAAGACGCTGAACGAGCGGAATATTAAACCCGTTAGCTGGTTTGACAACGCGGAAAATCTTGCAAAATTTCGCTGGCTGGGAACGGAAGAAGGCAAGCGTTTTAGCCGGTCGCTGGCTCTGGCGCTTAGGGAAGGCAAATAAAGAAGTTAACCCCCCCTACTCTAGGGCGAGGCCTTGTGGAGGCAAATGTCCGTGATTTCAAAACTCATAAAAGAGAAGGTTAAGGAATCGGTCGATCGCGATGAACTAGCGAAAATGGTGACGGAGATGGTCGCCATTCCCAGCCCGAGTGGGAGTGAGGCCGAGATGGCTCGTTACCTTGCGCAAAAATTTGCCAGTCTTGGCATGGCGATTCAATTCCAAGAGGTCGAATCTGGCAGGAGCAACGTTATCTGCCGGTCAAATGATCAGGTGGTTCCAACGGTCATGTTCAATGGCCATATGGACACGAGCGGCGGCGGGAGTGAGGCGAAAGCTTGGAGAGAAGGGGATTGGATCTTCGGCCCGGGCGCCTCGAACATGAAGTCCGCCTTTGCCGCATACTATATGGCGATAAAGATGATCCAGACTGCCGGCGTCAAACTCGGCGGGGCCGTGGCTGTCACGGCTGTCGTAGGGGAGATTGAAAGAGCGCCTATCGATGGTTATCAGGGGGTTGGGTTTAGAGCTGGCGGAACCGGAAGCATGCTTCTTGCCCATCGCGGCATTGCGGCGGATTACTGCATTATCGGTGAGCCAACGGGCTTGCGCGTTCAGATCGGCAATCTGGGCTATGCGTTGGTCCGGTTTGGGGCAAGGGGGAAGAGAGCGCACATAAGGGAAAAACATTTGGGTGTTAGCGCAATAGATAACGCGATTAAGGTGAAAGAGGCGATTGAGGGCTGGGAAGAGAGGTACCAAGAATTGCATCCCCATCCCTTTATGAAGGCCCGGCTGAATATAGGGGGGATTGTTGGAGGTATTCCGTACGCCCCAGGCGGCGTGCCCACGGCTTGTTCTCTCTATATGAGTATCGGGGTATTCCCGGGGCAAAGGGTGCCCGATCTGGTTAAAGAGATCACTCAAGCCATTGACCATCTGAAAGACGGGGAAGGGCAGCCGTTAGCGACGGTGGATTTGTTTTGGTTCAGGCGGGGCTTTGAGTTGCCGAAGGATTGCGAGCTGGTCCAAGCGATGGAAAATGCTCATATGGGCGTGTTTGGCGCCCCCTCCGTTTTTCCCGACCCCTACCGCTTTTGTGTCTCAAGCGACTGCGGCTACTTTTGTGAAAACGGCATTCCTTCGTTGACTTACGGACCGGGCGGCATCAACCGTTCCGGGCAGTTCACGAACTATGATGAAGCGGCGGGCACCGAACCGATCAGCTTGACGAACCTGGAAGCTTGTGCGAAAGTCTATGCCCTTGCGCTTTTGGAGCTTTGTGGTATGAGTTAGGCCGTTTTTTAAGTAGGGGCAGCCGGGCGAATGATGTCAAGCGCTTACGTAAACTGGGGATGGGTATACATCCGTAAGGGTTGACTCTAGGAAGAAAAGTATTATAGAGGAGGCTTGGCCGTATGAGGATAGGAACGCGTATCGTTATTTTTGCCGCGGTTTTATTAACGCTCGCCACAGTTGCACCGAGGGGGGTTCCGGTGCTTTCCGCAGCATCACCCGTGGTTACCGAAGGTCAGGGGTTGTTGCGGCGGCTGGTAGAGGGAGCTAAAAAGGAGGGCCAGTTAGATCTTATGGTCGTTTCATCTGTTGGTGAGAAAGGGGCAAGGGAACTTACGAGCGCCTTTAAGCGCCGTTTCGGCTTGGACATCCAGATGAATGCTGATATTTCCGGTCAGGAGTCTCAGAAGTTCAACCAAGCCTTAGCGGAGACGAAAAGCGGCATCCCTCCTACCTTTGATCTCATGCAAGGTGAACCCCCGGTGGTGCTCATGTTGCAGCGGTCTGGAGGGCTTGAGCCTATTGAAAACTGGGAGGTCCTTCTAGCCGAGATTGCTCCCGAGGGTTATAAAGTCAAGGAAAAGGTGAGTCCTAAGGGTGTGGCCGGCTATGGGTTTGTCTGGGCAAACCGGATTTCAGGCTTACTATACAATCCTAAGCTGATTCCTGAGCGCGACCTGCCTAAGACTTGGAAGGAAATGGGGGAGCCTAAGTATCGGGGAGCCTTTTCCCTGCCCCCGTGGACGACAATAACCCTCATGGGCCTTATCAAGTACGACAAGGAGGCATGGTTGGAAGTTGTGAAGTCCTGGGGCAAAAGCAAACCCCAGATCCTGACCTATGACGCGGGCACCCAGCGGATGATGCTGGGGGATCTCAAGTTCCTGGAAGGAAACGATTATTACTACTTCGAGCAGAAGGCAAAAGATCCTAACGCGCCGATCGGACTGACGTACTTTCAGGATCTCACTCCGATGCGCGAAGTGTTGTACGTGGTGCGGAAAGGAACGCGCCACCCTAACGCTGCCAAACTCTTTGCGTTGTGGGCCAGTAGTCCGGAGGCAAATTCTATATTTGAAAAATATTCGTACACCCAGAATACCGCCTTAGGGAGCGGTCCAGTCACGCAGCAGATTCTCAAGAGATTGAAAGCGCTTAATATTAAGCCAGTCAGCTGGTTTGATAACCCGGAAACTCTCGAGAAATTCCTTTGGCTCGGCACGGGAGAGGGTCAAGAGTATAGCCGCGCGATCGCGCGCGCCCAACGCGAAGGGACGTAGCTTTCCGCACGCGGCATCTAGCTGAGTGGACACTGATTAGACATCGGATTATGGAAACGGTAAATCAGATTCGGGCGGTCGAGTTGAGGGCGAGAGTTGCGGACACTGTCGGCACCTTCTTCAGCGGCAACATGATCGCTTATGTTTTCGCCTGGTTTATTTGCGGCGTAATTGTGGCCGTGACCGGCCTTATCCTTTGGATGACGTTTGTTCCCGGGTTGCCGTTTGACGCCGGGCTCTCGCTCTCCAATTATAGGGAGGTGTTGGGCACCAGCCATCTCTGGAGAGTTGTCTTGAACACGTTTTGGGTGGGTTCGGGGACCGTGTTCGTCTCGATTTTTTTCGGCGTGCCCCTGGGGTGGTTGCTCAATCGGACAGACTTGCCTTTGCGCTCTCTTTTTATCACGATGCTCGCGGTAACGGTCATCATGCCCGGCCTGGTCAAGGCCATGGGCTGGATTATGCTATTGAGCCCCCAGGTTGGAATTATCAATAAGCTCCTGATGGAATTATTCCGGCTAAAGGCGGCGCCTTTTGATATCAACAGCATCTGGGGAATCGCGTTTATTCAAGGTCTGATGTTGACGCCGTCGATGTTTTTCTTGATCTCGGGGCCGATGCGTTCTCTTGACCCCTCTCTCGAAGAGGCGGCTGAAGTCGTGGGCGCTAACCGGTGGAAAACCCTGTTTTGGATAACCTCGCCCGTCTTGTGGCCGGCGATTTTGGGTGGGGTGATATACATTTTCATGACCGGGATCGCTATTTTTGAAGTTGCAGGAATACTGGGTGGTTTGAGTGAGAATCGGGTGCTGGCTACCGAGCTATTCCTGGCAGTTCAGCCATTTGAAGGAAGCCTCGAGATAAAGTATGGCGTCGCGGGGGTTTATGGTTTCCTTATAATGCTCCCCAGTCTTGTTGGTTTATTTTTTTACTTTCAGTCTATCAAGCAAGCGCATCGCTATGCGGTGATTACCGGCAAAGGCTATCGACCGAAGACATTTGCCTTGGGCCGGGTTCAACTGCCGGCTATGCTCTTTGTCTTTTTGTTTCTGCTTCTGGCCGTCTTTTTACCCTTTTTGGTTCTCCTCTGGGCATCCTTGCTGCCTTCTTTGCGCATGCCTTCCATGGAGGCGCTCTCGTTGGTCAGCCTGCGCTGGTACGAGGAAATCCACTATCTCGTCGGCGGGATGGAAGTGATCAAGAACACGCTGCTGCTGGTGGTTACCTCGTCGGTTCTCGTCCTGTTTTTTAGCTTCATGGTGTCTTGGGTCGTAGTCCGCACGAAACTGAGGACGAGAAGGCTGCTCGATACGATCGCCATGCTGCCGCATGCCATCCCGGGCATCGGCTTCGCTTTTGCTCTTCTCATCATCGGCATCATGGGCGCTCGATGGACGCCGTGGCTGCCTTTTTATAACACCGTCTGGATCATTGTCGTGGGAAACATCCTCACCCGCATGTCCTACGCGACTCGCATCACCAATGCTGCGTTGTTGCAGATCCAGCAGGAGTTAGAGGATGCCGCGTTGGTATGCGGCGCGAGAAAATGGGTTGCCATGTTGCGCGTGATGGGGCCGTTGATCCGGCCGTCGTTGGTCTTCGCCGGGCTGTGGACGGCTCTGCTGGTTTTTCGGGAAGTCAGTGTGGCGCTGCTGCTCGGCGGTCCCAAGAACAAGGTCCTGGCGACACAGCTCTGGATTCTTTGGCGGCAGGGCAATCTCTCCGAAGCGGCCGCGCTGAGCATCGTATTGATATTGATCATGGGCTTGTTGATTTTGCTGCTTCAGAAAATGACGGGTAGCGTGGGTCAGGTACGAGTCACGCCTCAAATTGGCGAAGAAAAACTATAGAAAAGGAGTCGACTATGTTAACCGTAGAAAGTTTGCATAAGACATTCGTTACGGGTGAAGGGAAGGTGGGCGCGGTGCGGGGTGTCAGCTTTGAAGTCGGAGAGGGCACCTTTCTTACGCTTTTGGGCCCTTCGGGTTGCGGGAAGACAACGACTCTTCGCTGCGTTGCCGGATTGGAGCACCCCGATAGCGGCAAGATTACCATCGGAAAGGATGTCGCGTACTCGGGAAGCGAAGGGGTCGCCGTCCCCGCCTACAGACGCGGTGTCGGCATGGTATTTCAGTCCTACGCGATCTGGCCCCACATGACCGTGTATGACAACGTCGCCTTCCCGCTGGTTCATGGCGGATTCAAAGTCCCGAAATCTCAGGTAAAGGAGAAGGTGAGGAAGGCCCTGTCCCTCGTTGGACTGGAGAAGCTGGAGAACCGGCCCGCGCCGCTGCTGAGCGGCGGCCAGCAGCAGCGGGTGTCTCTGGCGAGGGCGTTGGTATACGAACCGAGGCTGCTGCTTTTGGATGAGCCCTTGAGCAACCTGGACGCGAAACTGCGCGAGGAAATGCGCCTGGAACTGCGAGAGCTGATCACCCGGCTGAAAATTTCCACGCTCTACGTCACGCACGATCAGGAAGAGGCGTTGGTGCTTTCGGACCGCATCGCGGTCATGTCGGAGGGGCAGATCCTGCAGGAGGGGCAACCCCGTGACATTTATCTGAATCCACAGCACCCGTTCGTGGCGAGTTTTATCGGCGCCGCCAACTTTGTCGATGGGAAGGCGCGGGGAGCCCGAGATGAGCGCGGGGGGGTTGTTGTAGAGACGGCTTTGGGACAGGTCGTTGGTAGCTCGTCTCAGGACATCAAAGCCGGCGAAACCGTATCGGTCATCTTCCATCCCGAAGATGTTCTGGTCCGGACCGATGGCGATGCTCGCGGCACGAACGTGTTCCCGGGGACGGTCGAGCGCCTGATCTTCGTGGGCAACAGAATCCAATGCCGGGTTCGATGCGGCGAGCTGCAGATTAATAGCGACGTGAGTTCCCGGGTGGATGTGCGTCAAGGGACAAAGGTATTCATCGAACTGCCGCAGGAAAACGTGCGGGTTTTAAAGTTGAAGTAAATTGAGTTTAAGTGGGCGAACGCAAACGAAGGATCCAATATGCGGAGGTAACCCATGAAAGTTAGAATAGCGTTTAGTGCCGTGGCAGTTTTGTTGCTGAGTCTGATGAGCCCGCCTGCGGCAATGTCGCAGGGGAAGGCGGATGGCGCCGCGAGCAAGAAAATATTTAACCAATTGATCGAGGGCGCCCGTAAGGAAAAGCAGGTCTATATCTTCATAATGACGAGCGGCAGCGAGGAAGTAGCCGGGGCCTTTAAAGGATACCTTCGGCGCCTGGGGTTGGATATAGAGCTCAAGATTGACGCCGCCGGAAATTCTTTTACGAAAATTAGTCAAGCCATAGGAGAAACCAAGCAGCGGATTGTTCCGACTTTCGATATCCAGTTTGGCGGCGCGCATGAGATCATCCACCTGCTGGACGTCAACGGCGTCAGGCAGATTGACAACCTGGAGCCGCTTCTCTCGGAAATCGCGCCCCAGGCTCTCCCCGTTCTGAACAAGATAAGTCCCGGTGTTTTCAAGGGGCGGGCCTTCACCTTCGGGCACTGGGTCAAGGCGATTATCTACAACCCGAAGCTCATCTCTCAGGGCGATCTCCCCAAGACACACAAGGACTTGGGGCAACCGAGATTTAAAGGCGCGTTTGCACTTCCACCCTGGACCTCGGACGCGGATGCCTCGATACTGGCCTATGACAAGGACGAGGCCCTTGAGATGATCAAGGGTATAGGCAAAAACAAAGCCGCGACAGAACGGGAAGAAGCCGCGGTGAACCGGATGCTTCTCGGGGAATTCAAATTTGTCGATGCCAACCAATATTACTACACGCAATATAAGGCAAAGGACCCCAATGCGCCCATCGGTGTTGAATTCTTCCGAGACTATACCACTGTCAACGAGGCCATGTACTTTGTTCGTGAAGGGGCGCGGCATCCGAATGTGGCCGCGTTATTTGTCTTATGGACGTTAAGCAAGGAGGGGCAGCAGATATTTGAAAAATCAGCTTTTGCGCCGAACATTTATCTTCCCAGCTCCGAGGGAGGGAAGGAATTGATGAAGACCGTCGCGGAAAAAAACATCAAATTAGTCAGCTACGTGGATAACGAGGAGAGTTTGAAAAAACTTCGCTGGCTTGGGGAGACAAATGAAGGGAAAGAGTGGGCTAAGGCTGTAGGCGTGGCATGGAGAGGTAGATAACGCCGGAAAAGGGGCGCGACGGGCGCGTGGCCGGGGGCGAGGCTTATGAAAGGTATTGCCACGATTGATTGCTGGATAAGCCTTAATCCGGGAGGGAGATCCCGCCTCGTGCAGAAAATGGCTGAGTCGGGCTGGCTGCGGGACCAGGAAAGCTTGAGCTACTATCACCCCGCTGAGCACCTCTTTAAAGATGCGCCGGAGCGGATGGAGGGGGGCGCCAAGATTGAAGAGATCATGGCGCTGATGGACGAGGTGGGGGTGGAAAAGGGGCTGGTGAGAATTGACGCCGAAAGTCCGGAAAAAACGATTCAATCGATCTTGCCGCACACGGACCGGTTCTTCGCGGAAGTCAACGTCAACCCGCTGCGCGGTATGGATGCGGTCCGGCAGATGGAGCGGCTCGTCCGGGGCTATCCAGGCCTGATCAGGGGAGCCAGCGTTGCCGGATTCCAGATTCAGAAGCCCTACAACGACAAGATTTACTATCCGGTTTACGCGAAATGTGTGGAGCTGGATATTCCTATTATCGCCCACGTGGGCATCCCGGGACCGAGGGTGCCGGGAGAATGTCAGAATCCCATGCATCTCGACGAGGTGTGCTGGTTTTTTCCCGATCTCAAGGTAGTCATGTGCCATGGCGGGGAGCCGTGGGAATTTCTGTGCGTCAAGTTAATGCTGAAGTGGCCCAATCTTTTTTATTCGACATCGGCATTTACGCCCAGGCATTATCCGAAGGCGATTTTAGAATACGCGAATACCAGAGGGGCCGAACGGGTCCTGTATGCCGGTTATTACCCAGCGCTGGATTTACGTCGAGTGAAGAAGGAAGTCGAGCAATTGCCGCTTCGAGATCATGTTTGGCCTTTGTTTCTCCGTGAAAATGCGCGGCGGGTATTTAAGCTTTGAAGACTATGCACTCCCTGACATGATCTTTTCAGTCGGTATCGGTTTCGACATACTGTGAAGTCCTACATACAGGCGCGCTAGAGCCCCGCCGCCTAATGGCAAATATCCCGGTGGACGACCGATGAATTACCCAGTGCTGACCAGCCCGATTACTGTGGGCGGCATGCACCTCAAGAATCGAATGGTCATGTCACCAATGGCTACCTACGGGATGGCCAATGCGGACGGCTCGTCGAACGAGCGCCACCGGGCGTACTACGAAGCCAGGGCCCGCGGCGGATTGGGGTTGATCAGAACAGAGACCACCCTGGTTCACCTGTCCGGGAAATGCTGGCCGCGTCAGCTTGCGATCTTCGACGACCGCTTCATACCGGGGCTGAGCCGGCTGGTTCGTGCCGTCAAGCAACACGGCGCTTCGATCGTCATGCAGCTCCACCACGGCGGCGCATATGCGTCCGAGGCGCTCATCGGTCATCGGCCGCTCGCGCCTTCGCCCAAGCCGGCGCATGGGCGCAGTGTGATACCTCAGCAGATGACGGTGGAGCAGATTGAAGAGCTGGAGCACGCCTTTGCGCAAGGAGCCCGGCGCGCCCGGGAGGCGGGATTCGACGGCGTCGAGCTGCACATGGGCACAGTCTACCTGATCCTCAGCTTCGTCTCGCCCGCCCAGAATCTACGAAAGGACGTTTACGGAAGCGACTTTAACGGTCGCATGCGGTTTCCGCTGCGTATCGTCGAGAAGATCCGTGCGCAGGCCGGCGCGGATTTCCCGATCGGCGCTCGGATCCCTGGAACCGACTACTATGAGGGAGGCGTTGACATTTCCTACTGTCAGCAGGTCGCGAAGGCGCTGGCCGGCGCTGGCCTCGCCTATGTCGACGTCACAGCGGCACAGGGACCAAACGTCCTCAGGAAGTCACCGCTCACGATGGGCTACGGCGAGGGCGTCTTTGCGGACTACGCGGCGGCGGTGAAATCGGTCGTGCCGATACCGGTGATGACTGTGGGCCGCTACCAGACCCTTGCCGCTGCCGAGTCCGTGCTCGCGGCCGGAAAAGCAGACCTCGCCGTGTTCGGACGGGCGGTGCTCGCCGATCCGGCGCTTGCTGCCAAATCTTTACGGGGGGACGAGCGCAGGGTCATCCCATGCATCGGCTGTGACGCCTGCTTTGCGATCGGACACGCCAATCTGGGCACTTCATGTCTTCTGAATCCGGAAACGGGCCACGAGAACGAGCCGGGTATCAGCAAGGCGACGCGACGGCGCAACGTGCTCGTCCTGGGGAGCGGGGCGCCGGGAATGGAGTTTGCCCGCGCGGCGGCGCTGCGCGGACACAATGTGGCTGTGATAACGAACGGCGCGCCGTTCGGCGGTTTGCTGGCTCTGCGCGCGGCAATTTCTTACGCCCGGGAGATCGGGAAGGCGATCGACTACTTCCGAGTGACTGTTTCCGACCTCGGGATCGAGGTGCTCGATCAGATCCCGGATCGCCCCTTCGACGTGCGCGTGGACGCGAGACCCGGAGTGCCTACCTACCCCTCAATCCCCGGCCTGGAGCCATCCAGGATCGTCCTGGGAGAACAGATACTCGCCGGGGTTGTTTCTCTGGACTCCGTCGCCGACCACATTGCCGTTTTTGGCTCGGGCCTGTATGCGGGGGAAGTGGCGTTGTACCTGGCGGAAGCCGGGAAGAAGGTGACACTGGTGGCGGGTAGCGCCCGCGTCATGGAGGAAGTCTACGCCCGGGTCGCGGCTACAGTTGGGCTTCGGCTGTCCGACCATGGTGTGCGCTCGATCGCAGGCGCGACGGCGCTCAAGTTTGAGCGTGGGACGCTCTCCTTAAGCGTCAAGGGCGGACACGAGTCGGTGGCGCCGATCGAACAGATCGTCGCCGCGATGGGATGGGAACCGTTGCCTTTGCCCGAAGGGGTTGAGGCTTATACCGTTGCGGACGTGTGGGAGCCCTTTGCTGCCGCACGGCAGTCAGCCCTGGCAGCTCGAGTCGCCAGGGACTTCTAGGGCAGCAGGGCAGCCTGTAGGGTTGGTCTAAAGGTGGCCGGAAGATCTTAGGGCCGTTTAAAGAACGAAATGTAAAAATGGAACAGACCACTATTGAACCGGGAACGAGGGTCAGAGGTCCGCTTTGGCAGGATCGGATCACCAGAGCTACGGACCGGTTTGCGGGAGGCAATGGGATCGCGGTCCTTTTAAGCGGGGCCGTCTGTTCGGTGATTCTGCTGCTCGTGCTGATTCTCCTGGCAGCGAGCTTTCTCGCCGATTTCCCCGTCGAGTCCAGAATCTCATTGGAAAATTACGAATCAGTTTTCCATGGCATTTTTTTCTCCGAGATCCTGCCGAACACGTTGTTTGTCGGCATCGGCACTGTAGCCGTATCGTTGGCGTTTGGAATTCCTTTGGCGTGGCTCATCCATCGGACGAACCTGCCTTACGGCAATTTGTTCCTGACATTGATCGCTGTCTCCGTCATTGTGCCGGGCTTTTTGAGAGGCATAGGTTGGATTCTGCTCCTCAGCCCGAAGGTGGGGCTGATCAACCACCTTTTGATGAGCCTGTTCCAGCTCAAGAATCCGCCTTTCGATATCAACACGCTTAGCGGGATCGCCTTTATTCAGGGCCTGATGATGACGTCGCCGGTCGTTTTTCTGCTTGCGGGTCCGATGCGCAACATCGATCCGGCGCTGGAAGAGGCAAGTGAAATTGCCGGGGCGAGGCGCTGGAAGACCATGCTCCGGATAGTGATTCCCATCCTCCTGCCGGCGGTTTTGGGAGGGGCGATTTACGTCTTCATGACGGCGATTTCCTTATTTGAGGTTGCGGCGCTTTTGGGAGGGTTGGGGGGTAAGAATGCCGTCGTGGCCACGGAACTTTTCCTGAGCATCTACACCCTTTCGGCCTCCGTACCGGCGTATGGGGTGAGCGGAGTTTACGGTGTTATTATTGCCGTACCTTCTCTTTTTGCCTTGTATTATTATTTTGTCGCGATACGCCAGTCGCACCGCTACGTCACCGTGAGCGGAAAAGGCTATCGGTGCAAAATCCATGATCTGGGTTTATGGAAGGGTGTCGGCCTTGCCTTTGTGTTGTTTTTCTTGACCTTGGCGGTATTTCTGCCCTTGGTAATTTTGCTGTGGGCTTCCTTGCTGCCTTATTTGCAGATCCCTTCCCGGCAGGCTTTCTCCGCCATGACCCTCGAGTCCTATTTTCGCATAGCGCAGATTCCGGGGATGGGCCGGATGATTTGGAACACGATCGTCCTCGTGATCACGGTGTCGGTTGCGGTTTTGATTTTCAGCTTCATGATTTCCTGGATCGTTACCCGAACGAAGCTTCGCATTCGCGGCTTCGTCGACGGTATCGCCATGCTCCCGCATGCCTTTCCTAACGTGGGTTTCGCCCTGGCTTTGCTGGTTCTTGCGCTGGTCCTGCGCAAATATCTCCCTTCAGTTCCCTTTTACGGGACCGTAGGGATTATCGCACTGGCACATACTCTGACTCGGATTTCTTATGGAACCCGGGTGGCCAATGCGGCCCTGTTGCAGATCAGTCCCGAACTTGAGGAAGTCGCCTATGTCTGCGGATCGAAACAGCTTACGGTTTGGATGAAAGTCATCTTGCCGACCGTTAGCCGGTCGTTGGTGTTTCTTTTTTTGTGGACCCTCTTGTTGAGTTTCCGGGAAGTAACCATGGCGTTGATGCTTACGGGACCGGATAATCAGGTGCTCGCTACGTATGTCTTTACCACGTGGCTGCGAGGGGATTTGAATTTCACGGCCGCCATCGGCGTGATCATGGTATTGGCAATGGGAATATTATTTCTCATTGTGGAAAAGCTCACCACCGCGAGGATGAACGTGGGTGGGTTCTCTTGAGGTTGGCGATAGCGCGTAAGGATGGTAATAGCCATATGGGAGATCGAAACGTGCGTTTGGGAATGAATATTCCGGCATGGCCGGGAGTGTGTTGAACTTGGTTTGGGCGCAAAGGTAGCGAAAAAAAGGAGGCATCGATGAAGGAGTTGGAAGTTTTAGAGGAGGATTTGAAGGTCGCGTCAAAAGTTCTGGAATGGGAAACGGGGGACATTTGGGGTCATGTGGGTGCCCGCCTGCCTTCGGGGGAGGGCGTGACGGTCAAGATGTTTCGAAAGCCTGAGGCGGAAGGGATCGAGGATTGGGTGATCCGCTTTGACTACGCGATGAAGAAGCTCTCCGGCGTAGGTCGCCCGCCTACGGAAGCCGCCATCTATACCGAGATTTTCAAAATGAGGCCGGATGTCAATGCCATCGTTCATTGTCATGCCCCCATGTGCATCGCGCTGAGCCTGGCGGATAAAAAGATCGATGCCATTCATATGCAGTCATCCAGTTTTGAGGGAGGGGTGGATATCTATCCGAAGCCCATTTTCATCATCGATGAGGACGAGGGAAAAGATCTCGCCAGGGAGCTCGGCCGGGGCAATGCGATCATCATCAAAGGTCACGGCATCGTGGCGGTGGGAAGAAGCATCGATGAGGTGTTTACCAGGACGCTCTATCTGGAGCGGACGGCTAAGATTCAGGCGGTCGCCGCGTCGATGGGATTCAAGGGGCCGACGCCGGAGTTTCGCAGGTACATGAGGGAAACCAAGAAGAAGCATCAGGACTACCTGAAGGAAAGAAGGGGCGGCGGAGGTGAGCCGTACCATGCGGAATGGAAATACTACAAAGACAAGGTAAGGAAGGGCGAGACGTGGAATCGCGGTTTGGTCTGAGTTGTTTCATGGTTGGCCGTTCTTAGGGCTCACTGAAATCAAGGGAGGAAACAGGTATGGATTTGCGGGATTGGCTTAGTGAGGTAGATAAGCTGGGTAAGCTCAAGATTATTCGTGGAGCGCACTGGGATCTCGAGATCGGCGGGATCACGGAGCTGATGATCAAGAAGAAAGGGTCTCCGAGCCTGCTTTTTGATGAGATCGTCGGCTACCCTCCCGGTTTCCGAGTGGCGGGTAACGTCGTTACGCATATGTGCGAGGATCCGGGCCGAGTGGCAATCGCTTTGGGCATCAAGCAAGAGGTCAAAACCACCAAGGAGTTGGTTTACAAGGTTAAGGATCTCATGCCGGATTGGGAAAGCCAGGGCAAGCAGTTTCCTCCCGAATGGGTGAAGGAGGGGCCGGTATTGGAGCAAGTCTATCGAGACGATCAGGTCGACATGCTCAAATTTCCCTCGCCGCGGTGGCATGAAAAAGACGGGGGACGCTATATCGGAACCGGCTGTGCCATCATCACGCAGGATTCGGAAACCGAGCAATTGAACATCGGCACCTACCGCGTCGCCGTCCACGATCGGCGCAAGGTCGGCATCTATATGGCGCCGATTCGGCATGGCTTGGCCGACATGAAGGGATATCACGCGAAGGGCAAGCCCGCCCCGGTGGTCATCACAATGGGACAGCATCCGCTCTACGCCCTGGTGGGCGGGAGACCCATATCGCGCAGTGTCGGTCCGACGCAGGAATTCGGCTATATCGGGGCCATCCAGGGTCGGCGCATGCCGGTCGTG
>Ga0209212_1003571_pt1 | contig 20332 bp, 18 predicted proteins | sample RifGroC2_FD_183996 | JGI IMG/M metagenome (GOLD analysis project Ga0209212, IMG submission 183996) | Groundwater microbial communities from Rifle, Colorado, USA - Groundwater C2 (SPAdes) (version 2) | ecosystem: Environmental > Aquatic > Deep subsurface > Groundwater | place: Rifle, Colorado... | reverse complement strand
ATATTTCCGTCCATAACTTTGAAATAAGCAATCGTCCCGAGGAAAGGATCGTAATAACTGTCAAAAACAAGACCTCTTAAGGGCTTTTTGGAAGTGTCTTCCGGCGCAGTAACATATTTTACGATTGCTTCAAGTACATCTTCTATTCCAATACCTGATTTTGCGCTTACAAGTACGGCATTAGAAGCATCAATACCTAATATTTCTTCAATTTCGTGCTTAACTCTTTCAGGGTCAGCACTCGGGAGATCTATTTTGTTTATAACAGGAATTATTTCCAAATTCTGCTCAATGGCTAAATAAACATTTGCCATTGTTTGAGCTTCTACGCCCTGTGTTGCGTCAACCACAAGAAGCGCGCCTTCACATGCGGCGAGGCTTCTTGAAACTTCATAGCTGAAATCCACGTGTCCGGGAGTGTCTATAAGATTTAAAATATAATTATTGCCGTCATTGGCGACATAGTCCATTCTTGCCGCCTGAAGTTTTATGGTAATGCCTCTTTCCCTTTCTATATCCATAGTGTCGAGAAGTTGCGCCATCATATCTCTTTTGGCTACAGTTTCGGTTTTTTCAAGCAAACGGTCAGCCAGCGTTGATTTCCCGTGGTCTATATGTGCTATTATGCAGAAATTTCTTATGTTTTTTATCATTGTGTCTTTTGTATGCCAATATGTACTACTTTTTTCTTAATTTAGTATAACAAAGAAAGAAAAACTTTGACCATTTTTTTATGTATACCGCTTCAAAAATAAATTTGGGATTTTAACAACCGATAAAAAAACGGTATTCGATAGTAGGAGCGTTATTTTCGGAAACGATGAGTTTTCGAAAATATAAACTCGTTTTAGTATAAAATGTTTCAAGCAAAAAAGCGAAGTTAAAAAATGTAAATTTTTTATGAAATTTTATTAATTTTTATGATTTAGAAACTTTATATATTGAGAATTATCTATTTTAAAGGAAAAATTATGAATAATGCGGCAATTTTAAATAAATTTAGTTTAATTAATAAAATCCAAAATAATAATGGACTAAATACTCAAAACAATGTTATTTCTTTTGGAAATAGAACCTGTTATAAGAAATTGCAACGTATAATAGAAAATGACTCTAAACAACCTGAACCAGTTATTTTGAGTCTAAAAGAAGGATTTTTGCAAAAGGCTATAAAATTATTTAAAGAAGAAAAAGTTGTTACAGCAGGAATTGCCGGTGAGTCAAATTCCGGAAAAACAACACTTACTGAAAAAATTGTTGAAGGAATAAGAGGGGTAGCAGGAGAAAAAACTGTAAGCGTAGTTAATACTGATAATTATTATAAAGACTTTTCTGCTCTTGTTAGAAAATTAGGTGGTTTTGTACAAGTATTGCAATCAGGATATTCTCTTGATGTTCCTAAAGCCGTTGATTTAAAACAATTAAGGATAGATTGTAAAAAACTAAAGCAAGGGATAGCAGTTAAAATCCCTGAATACAAAAGAGATGACACCGGTATATCTATACCTGCTGCTATTCCGATTAAGTCCGCAAAATTAGTTATATCTGAAGGCTTATTTAATTTACATCCACGAGTAAGAGATGCTTTTGATATAAAGCTTTATGTACATACTCCTGATGAAGTGATAAAAGATAGATGGTATATGCGAGCAGGTAAAAGTCCCTTTGATAAAAACGATGAAACACATTTTCATTTTCAAGATGTTATAGCTAAAGCAATTAAAAACATTAGACCAACAAAAGCGTCTGCTGATGTAATATTAAACGGTAAAGCATCAATTCAAAGCGTACAAGAACTTATTAAAAATATTTATAAAACAATAAAAAATGGACACTAAAATTTTATTTACTTATTATAGCAATAACAGAATCGCATTTGCCTAATTCAGAGAGTTTTTCTTCATAAATAGTTTGTAAGTCCTTATCATCAAGGAAATTCCATTCTATATGTCCACCCGGTTTGCCTTTTGCTAACCAATAGATATGATTTGCAAAAGAATATCTCTGATATTGCTTGATATAATCAATTTTAAATGGTGTTTTATCTAATAAGATTTTGAGTGTTTCATTGTTAAATAAATATAAATGGCAGCTCCAGTACGTAAATTTAGAAAACGCATCGTTGTCATAAAGACTTAACAATGCATCATCGCAGTTTGGAACTTCGATAATTATTTTGCCATTCTCTTCTAGCTTATTATAAAGAGCTTCTAATATTTCTAACGGGTCTTTAAGGTGTTCCATTACGTGAAACATCGTTATAAAATCAAGACTTTTGTCAGGAATAGCCTCTATTGACTTATATAGAGTGAAATTTGAATTTAAAAAGTCAAAATGTTTTTGATTAGGCTCAAGAGCGAATAAATTTTGTGTAATATTTTCTTTTTTCATCCATGCAAGAAAACTTCCGCCTCCGCAACCAAAATCAAGTACCCGCTTGTTTATAAGTTGTTTATGATAAAGATTAAAGCGTTTTTGTGTATCAAAAGCATCTGTTTTTGCAAAATTGCAATTTATATTTATTGTATTTGCCATGCCGTTGTTTTCATAAAATTTATCGTCGATATGACTGGAATCATCGAGAAAAACAAGACCGCAAGAACTGCATTTCCTGATTTTTATGGCAGGATTGTCCCTTACTTGCCCTTTTACGTCCAGATGATCTGTGTTTTCACACAAATAACATTTCATTAATATTTAACCATTGAAACCAATTTAACGTCTTTATTTGCTGTAAGTCTTTCTCTGCCGTCTAAGAATGTTAATTCTACAGCAAAAGCAATACCGACAGGAATTCCGCCTATTTTTTCAATAAGCTGATACGAAGCCGCAGCAGTTCCGCCTGTTGCAAGAAGATCGTCAATAAGAAGAACTTTTTTGCCTGGTTCGATAGCGTCTTTATGAATTTCTACGCAGTCTGTGCCGTATTCAAGAGAATATTCAACCTGTTCCACTTCAGCGGGAAGTTTGCCGGGTTTTCTGACTATTACAAGCCCTGCGCCTAAATTATAAGCAACCGGAGCACCGAAAATAAAACCTCTTGACTCGATACCTGCAACATAATCCACGCCCGCATCTTTAAATTCTTCGGTTATGAAGTCAACAATTCTTCTGAAAGCTTCAGGATCTTTGATAGCTGTTGTTATATCTTTGAATATTATTCCCGGTTTTGGGAAATCAGGTATGTCTCTAATACAAGCTTTTACTAATTCCGGCATTTATTAATTCTCCTTAAGTGATTATTTTTTAAAATTTTAGCCCAAGAATAATATTTTACATGAAAAAAATAAATAGTGGTAATAAATTATCTTTAGTGCGTTGTCATTGCGAGGAAGGGCTTTAGCCCTGACGCGGCAATCTATTATAGATTTTATTCTAAAAGAGACAGATTGCTTCGTTAGTTAAATCAAAATATTCAAAAGTCGTTGTATGCCTCGCAATGACAGTAGATTTTAATTTAGAAGATGGCATTTTGCTTTGTGATTTTGGGAAAGTTCAGTATATTCAGGGTCGACTTTTGAACAAATATCCATTACATAAGGACATCTTGTATGGAATTTGCAACCCGAAGGCATGGTCACAGGACTAGGCAAATCGCCTTTTAATATAATTCTTGATGAAAGATCTTTATTCGGGTCAGGAACAGGAACAGAATTCAACAATGCCTGCGTATATGGATGTTTCGGGTTTGAGTATAATTCTTGAGTTGGCGCTATTTCTACGATTTCGCCAAGATACATTACGGCAACCCTGTCGCATACGTATCTTATGACGCTTAAGTCGTGTGATATAAATAAATAAGTTAAATTAAGCTCATTTTTGAGTTTTTGCAGAAGATTTATTATTTGCGCTTGAATACTTATATCGAGTGCGCTTACAGGCTCATCAGCCACTATAAATTCAGGTCTGAGGGTTAACGCTCTGGCTATTCCTATTCTTTGTCTTTGTCCGCCGGAAAACTCGTGCGGATATCTGTTAAGCACACTTTCGCTCATTCCAACCATATCCAGAAGTTCAATTAATTTCTTATCCACATCTTTTTTAGAAAGATTTTTTTCATGAATTATAAAAGGCTCTCTTAAAATATCTTTTACCGTCATTCTTGGATTAAGGCTGGAATACGGGTTTTGAAAAATAATTTGCATTTTTTTTCTAAGATGTTGAATAGTTTTTGAGTCAGCGGAAGTTATTTCTATGTTGTTAATTTTCACGGAACCGCTTGTTGGCGGTATCAATCCAAGAACACATCTTCCCGTGGTTGATTTTCCGCAGCCTGATTCTCCTACAAGTCCTAAAGTTTCTCCTTTGAAAATATCAAAACTTATATTGTTTATGGCATGGACAGCGCCCACCTGTTTGTTGAAAAAGCCTTTTTTGATGGGAAATTCCTTGACTAAATTTTTAACTTCTATAAATTTGTTCATTTTTTTATCTTTTAAATTTTATGTATACATTTTTATTATATCGTATTTAGCCAAATGAATTTTAATTGATTTTTGTTTAATGATAATTAATATTACTTATATAAATGCCTTTTACTTTGTAATAAATTGTAACGAATAGTATATATTTTGTATCCATGATAGCAATATTCCAAATTCAAATGTTTTTATTTAATTAGAAGACGGTGTGTATGCAATAATTAAGAGGCAAGATTTTTATGTTGTCAAAAAATTTGCTTAACGAAATTATGTCCAGTAATGATGTTTATGATCGTTGTAATATTTATGAGTCCGATTTTTATAAAAATACTGGAAAATTTGCCAAAAAAGATTATCTTGAAATAAGAAACGGATTGGAGCAATACATAAAAGAGACTACAAATAATAATCTTGGAAAAAAAATAATAGAGATATTAATGTAATAATAAAATTTTGATTAGCAATATCTTGTGTTTAAATGTTTTTATTTAATTAGCAGTTAATTTGCAATAACGAGGAAATTCATATGTTAGCAAAAAAATATCTTGACGAGTTAATGCGTTATCATGAAGAAAAAGAAGCCAGAGAAGCAAAAGCTATGGCAGATAATAATGCTGCAAAAGCTGCTCTGGGTAAATTTATAAAAGAAAAAAACAGAAATACGCTTGGAGAAGAAAGCAAGATCGAATTTCTTATGTAATTTTTAAACTTAAATTTGAATAAAGAACACTGACCGGAAGTAAATTTATTATGCTTCCGGTTTTGATTTCTGTTTCTGAATTAAAAATTTTTCCTGTAAAAATATCCTGTAATTTTAAATTTTTATAATCATCGGGCAAAATGATTTTTGTGTCTTTCCAGACCTCTTCTCCAGCAGGGAATGGTTTTTCTTCGGAGATCATGTGATAAACAAGCCGCGGAACAATAATTATAATAGTTTCATTTTCAAAATTCCTTGCAAAAGCAATAATATTTTCTGATTTTGCGCCTTTAATTTCAAGAGGAATGTAGTTGCCCTTTTTGAACAAGTCAGGATGTTTTTTTCTGAAATTTAAAAGCATTGAGGATATAAAAAGTTTTAATTTCCCTGATTCCAACGGAAAAAGAAAGGAAAAATCTTTGTTAGGGCTTTTTAAAAAAGGTTTTATTTCTTTAAAAAGTTTTTGAAATTTGTTGAAATCAACGGGATTTCTATTGTCGGGATCGACAAGATTATATTTCCACAGTTCGTTCCCCTGATAAATGTCAGGTATTCCGGGACTGGTAAACTTAAGCGTTATTTGTGAAACGGAGTTTATATAGCCTCGTAATGAAACATCCTTATGAAAAAGCAAAAATTCTTTCCAGAAAGGATGATTTTCGGGAGAATTTAAAACTCTTCTTGTAAATTCGCACAAAGCATTTTCGTATTGAGAGTTTATATTTATCCAGCTGGTATGGGTTTTTGCTTCCCTTACAGCTTTAATCATATAATTTTCAATTCTTTCGGCAAGTTCTTTAATTTTTTGATTATCAGAAAATTCCTCGTTCCAGATTCCTATTAAAACCTGATAAAAAAGATATTCGTCGTTTTTATCAGGAATGAAAGAATTATCAAGTTTTGTTTTTTTTGATTTGTTTATTTTGCTTAATTTATTGATTTTTTTCTGCCATATATCAGGAATTTCTGAAAGAGCGCATATTCTGGCTCTGACATCTTCTGAAAGTTTTGTGTCATGGGTGGAAGTTGCAAGAAGCCCATGAGGAGTTGTATTTAGTCTGTTTATGTTTCCATTATGAAAATCATTAACGGAAATTCCGAAGTTTGAAGGACTTCCACCTACTTCATTAAGGCAAATAAGCCTGTTGTAATTGTAAAAACTTGTGTCTTCAAGTCCTTTTGCCATCAAAGGACCTGTGTATTGCTGAAATTTCATTGCAAAATTTAAAATTTCTCCGTAAATTTCTGATTCTTTGTCTGTTTCAAATTCGCAGAGCAATATTTTTTCTATAAAATCATAAATAGACGGATCGGTTGACATACTCCTTTTTTTAGCTAACCCTACTGCCCATTTGATATAATCTGTGTCTTTATTGTTTTTTTCTTCCGCTGAAATATAAGTTCTGTATACGGGGAAACACGCTATAATCTCAGTAAGTGCTTCCCTGAGGCTATTAAGAGTGTAATCTCTCGCGCTGTAGTATTTTTCAGACATTTGGCTTAAATGATTTGAAAGCGTGCTTAATTCGCTGGTTAGAGCTGTTCTCATTATTGTTTTTTTGCATTTTATGACTAATTCATTGAAATCAATTTCTTTATTTATGAATCTATGGTAAATTCGGGAAAATTTCTTCGAGTTTTTGTTGTCTAAAAAGAGATTGTTGACGTTATTTAAAAATTCATATCCGATTGTGCCGTGAATAGCCCAGTTATGCGGAATTTTTTCAAAAGGGGCGACGATTTTTTCGGCAACCACATAAAAAGGAAGTTTTTCGGATGACAGGTGTTTTTCGTCCGAACTGTCAAATTTTACGCCGAGTCGTTTCCCCGCTTCTTTTTGCAGATTCTTAAAATAGCTCAAAGGGTCTAAAAGTCCGTCAGGATGGTCAATTCTTAATCCATGGATTTTTTTTTGCTCTATTAAGTCAAGAATTACAGAATGAGTATCGTTAAAAACCGAAGAATTTTCAGCGCGTAGCCCTATAAGAGCATTTACGTCAAAAAATCTTCTGTAATTAATTATGTCGGAGGAAACTCGCCAGTAAGCAAGTCTATATGCCTGATCTTCAAGAACTTCATGCACTCTTTGACATGCAAGAATATCGTCAGGATGACATCTGAAGTCCAAAAGATTTTCTTCAACAAATTTTGCGACTGAATTATTTTTTTTACAAAGCTCGGACAGTCTTTTGTAAGCAATTTCTTTTTCCCTGTTTCTCTCTTTTGTCTTCTCAACCTCTGTTTCATGTGTTTTAGGAAGGTTTTTAAACACAGTCATTATGCTCTGGTATTCTAAAAAGTTTTGATGGCTGTATCCAAGAGCTGATTCGAGTTTATTAATTCTGTGTTCCATTATCATTGTGTAAGAAGACGGATTTATGGGAAATTCATGTTCAAAATAAAGCAGTTTTAATTTGCCTTTTTCCCTGTCAAAATTCAGTTTAAATTCCCCGTTGGCAAGAAGATTTCCGTAATGATCGTGAAGGACGGGGACGAGAATTTTGCCGGAAAGCTCTTTTTTGATGGGTTTCCAGTCAATATCAAAGAAATTTGCGTATTGAGAAGCCTGTCCGTTTTCCAGAACATCAACCCACCATTTGTTTTTGCAGCATATTCCCATGTGATTTGGCACAATATCAAGGATTATGCCCATTTTGTTTTTATCTATCAAGTTTACAAGTTCATTAAAATCTTCCTGTGAGCCGATTTCGGGGTTTAGTTTACTGTGGTCAATTATGTCGTATCCATGAAGGCTTCCCTTCTTTGCCCACAGGATAGGGGAAGAATAGCAATGAGAAACGCCGAGTTCTTTCAGGTAAGGAATGATTTTTAAAGCATCTTTGAACGTAAAATGCTTATTAAATTGCAATCTATAAGTAGAAATCGGAATTTTTGTCTTATATTGCTGCTTTTTTGTTTTCATTTACGCACCTAAAAACCAATAAACTCCCCAATTTGTTATTAGTTTTTGTTCTTTTAGCTTTTGATAGCTGTTTTCTTGGGATTCTGCGATTAATATGGAATTGTTATTCTGAGCGAGCGAAGCGAACGGGAGAATCTGTCGGGCATTGTTATTTGAATAGATTGCCGCGTCGGGGTTTTGCCCCTCCTCGCAATGACAATTGTAGGTTTTATCGCTTAAATTGGCTAAGAGTTTTAATATTTGTCCATTTTTGCTTTTCCATTTGACGAAAAACAGGTTGTCGCTGATTATTTCAAAGTGTGTATAAGAATGCAGAAGTTTTGGAATAAGCGGAATTATGTGTTTTTTCCTGATTTCAAGCAGCTTTCTGTAAAAATCAAAGGTTTCCAGATTTTGGTCAGTTGCAGGTTTGTCCCAGTCAATTTTAGATTCCATAAACATTTCTTCCGAAGTCGCGTCAGGAATTTTGGTTAATATATTTGTGTTAAAAGAATCCGAGAATTTTGAAAATTCTTTCAATCGTCCTTGTTTTACGGATTTTGCAAGGTTTTCTTCAAAGTTGCAGAAGAAATGAAACGGCTGTTCGCAGCCAAATTCTTCTCCCATAAACATCATAGGAATTGTCGGGGAAAGAAGATAAATGCAAGCGGCTGCTTTAAGTGCTTCCGGCGATGCGAGTTTATTTAGTCTTTGAGCTAAAAATCTGTTTCCTATCTGGTCATGGTTTTGAATAAAGTTTATAAAGTTAGTTGTTAAAAGATTTTTACTGTTTTCTCCTCGCGGTATACCGCCCCTGTAGGTTGATTCTTCTCCTTGATAAGCAAAACCTTCTGCCAAACTTTTTGCAAGATAATAAACAGGCTTGTTTGGAGTTTTTTCGTCTGAAAAATCTTCATAGTAACCGGATTTTTCTCCTGTCAAAATAACATGCATCGCATGGTGAAAATCGTCATTCCATTGCGCCGTATAAGATTTTAAGTGTTCTGCTTCATTATTGTCATTTTCAAGGATTAAATGCACATGCCGGTCTTTAAATTTTTCTTTTATTGTTTGTTCAATTTCCTTTAATATATGGGTTTTGGAGTTATCTTTTATAGTATGAACCGCATCAAATCTCAATCCGTCAAAATGATATTCTTCCAGCCAGTAAAGGGCATTTTGAATGAAAAAATCTCGCGCGTTTTTGTTTTCAAAGTTTACAGCATCGCCCCATGGTGTTTTTTCTTTAGAGTTAAAGAATTTTGACTTTGCGTAAACATGTAAATAATTTCCTTCCGGTCCAAAATGGTTATAAACAACATCAAGAAAAACCATTAAGCCGTTCTTGTGAGCGGTTTTTATAAGATTTTTCAAGTCATCGGGAGTTCCGTAGGTATTATCGGGGGCGAATGGCAAAACTCCGTCATATCCCCAATTTCTTTTCCCTGGAAAATCCGATACAGGCATAAGTTGAATAGCCGTAACTCCTAAAGCTGCAAGATAATCAAGTTTTTCGCTAAGGGCATTAAAAGTGCCTTCTTTTGTGAAAGTACCTGTATGAATTTCATAAATCACAGCTTCATTCCAGTGAAGACCTCTCCATTTATTGTCATCACCCCAATTAAATTCAGTGGGGTTTATGACAATGCTCGGACTATGTACGTCTGATTCTTGTCGGCGTGAAGCCGGATCAGGAACAGGCAATCCGTCAGCAAGCCGAAACTGGTATTTTGCACCGGCTTTGACATGGTCTGTAATTAACTGAAACCAGCCGTCACCTTTGGGCTTCATAGGAATTTCAAAGCTCAAATGGACATTTGGATTTTTTACACATAAATCCACTGTTTTTGAGTCAGGTGCCCAAAAATTAAATTCTATTCTGTTGTCAGGTAAAATTCTTGTGCCAAAATTCATAATATTTTAAAATCCCTTTTTTAAAAAAAAATTTGATAAATCAGTTTTTGACACCCACCCCCTGCCCCCTCCCTCAAGGGAGGGGGTGAGGTTTGGTTTTTGGCTCGCTGTGGTCGCTTCGCTCCCTGCTCGCCATTTTGTTTTTACAATATTGGTTTTTTATTTATCAATTATTTTTTAAAATATTAATTATCTAAACTACTTGAAGTCAGATTATATTTCACTGACAGGATTTAAAAAATTACACACTTCGGCTAGTTAATATTTAATTGTTAACTAATGTTTCAATTTTTATTAATTTTTATTCAAAATCCTAAAGTAAAAATTAAATCGAACCGATTAAGTTTATGTGGGATAAAAAATCGAAATTGGTAGGCATTAATATTAATAGGGAGTATTTAAATATATGGAGTACAATAAATTCGTTCCAAATACAAATGTTTCAGAATCAGTTTTATTTTTGCTTAGAGGCGCAAAAAAAAGACGCTCAATGGCTGTTGCCAAAGCAAAAATGATACAGGGACAGTTAGGAGTTATACCGCGTTTAGCTGCGGTCAAATAAAAATTAGGAAAGCAAGCAAGATTTGGGAAAGTTGTCTATCTCGTTTTAATTTTAATCTGCTCATAGAGCAGATTTTTTTTTGAGTTATGTCATTGCGAGGAGAGCTGAAGGCTCGACGTGGCAATCTGTCCGGCATTTTAAGTAAATAAAAATTGAGTTAGATTCTCACGTCGCTTCGCTCCTCAGAATGACAATCTTACTATTCATAAGTATTTAAACGATTTAGTGGTTGATGTTAATTATCCACACTTGCAGGTTGTCTTCTTATAAGAACCAGAACTTCGTTTTTGCCGACCATTTTAAGGTTATTTCTGGCGAGTTCTTCGATGCCCTTATAAGATGAGTAGATTTTAAGCTGTTCTTTTAGTTGTATATTTTTTGTTGCAGCTTGCTGATTTAGTTCTCTAAGTTCATGAATTTGTTTATTAAGAGTTATAAATCTTGTTATGTTTATGCCTGTTCCGCACAAAAGCTGAAGAAAGCATATCCCCATAATAAGAGAAAGAAGAATGTGATAAACCCGTTCTTTATAAATTCTTCTTATTTGTTTTTTATCGATAGATGTTTTTTTAGGTTTCATTTTAAGTTCGTCATTTTGTAAAAGTTATTATTTTATTTTAAAGAAGAAATATTTTTGTGTCTATAGCGCTCTTAAAAAGTAATCAGGAAATGAAATATTTTTTGCAAAAGCGCTATAGTTTTTAGGAGTGATGATTTTCAGGAAAATCCGGCATGCATGAAAAGCCGGTTTTTCTGAAAACAAACTCGTTTCAGTCTATTTTTTCATTTTTTTTTTGTAAACACAAAAATATATAGTAAATTATTTAATATAAGTAAATATAAATGATTTGTTGATTGAAAGTATAAAAATGCTAAATATTATTTTGTTTATAATATCTTTTTGTCTGGTAATATCGTCTACTTATCTCTTTACAGCTGTTTTAAAAAGCAAAAGACCTGAAAATTCAATCATATTTTTTCTTTTAAATATGGCAGCCCAGATTATTCTTACTTTTGAATTTCTGTCACTCTTAAAAGCAATAGATTTATATAATGTTTTAAAAGTTAATGCGGTTGTTTTTCTTTTTGCTTTAGTGTTTTGGCATATAAAAAACAAGCCGAAATTAGTTAACTGTCATTGCGAGCGAAGCAAGGAATGGATTGCCGCGTCGAGGCTAAAGCCTCTCCTCGCAATGACGAATTATAACTTTAAGACAATTAAAACAGAGCTTAAAAAAGATAAAATACTTTTTGCGTTAAGCATTTTCTTTTTAATTTCTCTTATAGCGAGTCTTTTTCTGGCATTTTATGCGCCGGTAAACTTGTGGGACTCTATGACTTATCATACTGCCAGAGTTGCCTTCTGGATACAGAATAAAAGTCTTGCGCACTTTGAAACCAGCTCTATAAGACAGGTAATGTTTCCTCCAAACGCGGAAATTTTTTATCTCTGGCCTCTGGTGTTTATAAAAAAAGATTTTTTAGCCGGCATGGCGCAGTTTATCTCTTTTTGCGGAAGTTTGTGGGTTTTAACAAGTTTCTTATCTTATATAAAAATCTCAAAAAAAAGGATTTTATGGGCTGTATTTATTTTTGCGTCATTGCCGGAAATTATTCTTCAGGCATCAAGTACGCAGAATGACCTTGTATTGGGGTTTTTCCTCTTTGCGTCTTTATATCTTTTTATTTATGGGGTGAGAGAAAAAGAAAAGATTTCGCTTATTATGTCAGCAATGGCAATAGGGATTTCTATGGGGATAAAAGGCTCTGTTTTTATGTTTTTGCCTATTTTAGGCATAATTTATACTGTAATTTCTGTTCGGAGCGAAAAAAAACAGTTTTATAAGCCGTTATTGCTTTGCGGAAGCTGGACAGTTTTATTTTTCCTTCTTTTAAGTTCTTATAATTACATATTAAATTATCTGGAATTTCGTAATCCGCTGGGACTGGAGTCATATATGGATTTTTATATGCCGCCTGACAAAAGCATACAGTCTTTTATTGCAAATATAATAAGATATAATCTTGCTTTTATTGATTTTACAGGAATTGAAGCTGCAAAGATATTAAGTTTGCCGTTTTTATTTTTGAAAAACATATTGTTCGGAATTTTTAGGCTAAGCGAAAATCAGGGTTTGATTTATGCGGATATAAATTTTTTAAATACAAAAATTCATGAAAATTTTGCAACTTACGGACCGATAGGGTTTTTGCTTTTTATTCCGCTGGTTTTAAGGAACGGATTTAAAAATATTTTTTCAAAAACGGATAAAATTAGGACAATAGCTCTTTTTGCGTTAATTCCGCTGATATTTATTCCTATTCTTGCAACGTTATTGGGATTTACTTTGTGGAATATGAGATATTTCACCACTGCAATGGTGCTTTGCGCGCCTTTATTCGCATTAAGTTACAGTCATAAATTAAAGCCCCTGAAATTAGTTATATTTATTGTTGCTGTTGTATGTTTTATAAATATTCCTCTTGCAAATGCCTTGCGTCCTGTTTTTCCTGTAAATAATGTAAGTTTGCTTACCAGCCCGAGAGAAGATGTAAGATATAAAATAGGTTCTGTATGCGATGAAATATTTAGAAAACCGTTAGAATATCTTGCTCAAAACGCAAAAAATAGTTCTAAAATAGGACTTATTTTTTCAGATAAAATGTGGTATTACCAGTTTTTTAATCAAAATCCGACATGGAAAATTTTCCCTCTCAGATATGAGCTTTTGACAGAAAAAAAACTTAAAAATCTTGATTATATTGTAATTTGCAATAATCAACAGATAGTTTTTAACCTCGACAAATCAAAAGATTTTCTTAGATATAACAAAATAGATTTTAACTTGTTTAAAGATTTTGAACTTGTGTATAAGACAGGAATGAATTACTATAACGAAAAAATAAAATATGATAGAGAAACCCCCGATGCTTTCTATATATTTAAGAATAAAAACTTATTATAGGTATTAAACTTTTAAAAAATCTTGCCCCTGAGAAGTTCTTACTATAGAATTGTTATTAATTTAGATTACTAATTAATTTTTTTGTCATTGCGAGGAGCAAAACGACGAAGCAATCTCATAATTTTATAAAATCTTGCGATTCTTTCGTCCCCTTTCTTTTTTCATATTTAATCAAAAAAGAGGGTTCCCTGCTCAGAATGACAATTTGAACTTAAAAATCAGGAGACAATAATGCAGACTAAAGTAAATATAACTCCGGCAAAAAAGCTTTTAAGCCTTCCAACTTATGTTTTTGCGGAGCTTGATGAGTGGAAAGAAGAAGAAAGAGCAAAAGGAGTCGATTTAATCGACTTAGGAATAGGGAATCCTGATGGAGCCACTCCTGCTCCGGTAGTAGAAGCTGCTGTTAAAAGTCTTCAAAATGTAAAAAATCATGGATATCCCGATTTTAAAGGAAAAATTGAATTAAGACAGGGAATTTCCGAGTGGCTGCATAAAAAATATGGAATTGATATAAACCCGAAAGATGAAATTCAGACACTTATCGGGGCAAAAGAAGGGCTTGCTCATCTTGCGCTTGCTTTTACCGATCCGGGAGATATAAATATCGTTCCTGATCCTTATTATCCTGTACTCTCAAGAGGAACATGGGTTGCGAGCGGTGATGTTTATCATGTTAAATTAGAAGAAAAAAACGATTTTCTGCCTGATTTAGATTCTATACCGGAAGAAATAGCGCAAAAAGCAAAGATTTTCTTTGTTAATTATCCTAATAATCCTACAGCAGGTGTGGCTACATTAGAATTTTTCAAAAAATTGGTGGATTATTGCAAAAAATATAATATATTGCTTTGCAGTGATCTTGCATACACAGAAATAACTTTTGACGGTTATAAGCCGCCGAGTGTTTTTCAAGTGGAAGGCGCTAAAGACGTAGCTATAGAGTTTTATTCATTCTCGAAAACTTATAATATGGCGGGGTGGAGAATAGGCTTTGCTGTCGGGAACAAAGATATTATCAAGACTTTATATAATGTAAAAACCAACATGGATTACGGGACATGTTCTGTTATTCAGGATGCCGCACTTGCCGCATTGAATATGCCATCTTCTTATTCGGAAGAAATCACGGGAAATTATCAGAGAAGACGCGATTTTATGATAGAAGGGCTTAACAATCTCGGTTGGAATCTTAAGAAAACAAGATCCACCATGTATTTATGGCTTCAAGTCCCTGATGGGTATGATTCAAAAAGCTGGTGCAGGCATGTTTTGGAGAAAACAGGCGTGGTCTTTACACCGGGCATAGCTTTTGGGAAATACAGCGATAATTATTTCAGGGTTTCAATTGTTCAGCCCGATGAAAAATTATACGAAGCACTTGATAGATTAGAAAAAGCAAATATAAGATTTGTATAAACCTAATGATGTCATTACGAGGGTGAAAACCCGCGGCAATCTTATTATTAGTAAAATTTTGCGATTCAGTCGTTCTGCTCGGAATGACAAATCATGTTTAAGGGTGAGTCATAGACTCACCCTTAAGAGTGATTATTAAATTATAAAAATTTAAATTTTATTAAATTCATTTAATAAAATTATTTTAATTAATAAAAAATTTGTGCCGAAAAGATTGGATTTTACCCGATAATTTAAAAAATAAATAAAAATTATATATCACTTTAAAACTTCAAGGGTGAGGTTTTAAAATCACCCTTGAAAGTGATTATCTAATTTTTGGAATTGAGTTATTATTAAACAGAAGTAATGAAGTAAATTTAATTAACAGGAGTTTAGGTGAGCAATGAGAAATATTTTCATGAAAAAAATTAGTAAAAACAAAAAAAGCAAAGGGCAAAGTCTTGTTGAATACGGTCTTATCCTTGCGTTAGTATCTGTAGTCGCTATTACAGTTCTTCAAACAATGGGTGGTCAGATTAAAGTAACAGTTAACAATTTGACAACCAAATTACAACAAGCTAACCAATTATCACAGAGTGCCGGTGCTACATAAGTTTTATAAGGTATGAAATAATTTGATGAAATGAAAAAAAAAGGTCAGGACATAGGTGAATGGGGCTTAATTCTTGGTTTAGTTGCATGCATATCTATGGTTACCTGGTTTACTGTTGCAGACAAATTAAAAGAAATTGGTGGAACTTTAGGAACTAAATTAACTGAAGTAAGTCAGCAATAGTTTAAGCAAAATTAATTAATATAATTAGTAAAAAATTTTCCGGAACGATGTGAAGGAAAATTTTTTATATGGAACAAAATTAATTATAATAAAAATATATTAAACTATAATTTAATAATACAGGGCAATTTTACGATCAGTGTATGTGAGTAAAGAAAAAATTTTAAGTAATAAATATAATGTTAAATAACAGTACGCAACGAAATTTTGGCTTAGATGTAATAAGAAGTTTTGCCATTTTAATGGTTTTAATAGGACATTTGATTCCTGATAATACTATTAATAAATCTTTGTTCTCCATGGCTATGATATTTCGCGGTTTTGGTGTTGAATTATTTTTTGTTTTAAGCGGTTTTTTAATCGGAAAAATATTAATCCATCTTTTAAATAAAGGTTTAAACGTATCAAATATTAAAAATTTTTATATAAGAAGGTGGCTCAGAACATTACCTTTGTATTATCTCGTTTTTGCTATTTATATAATCATTTATAAGTTTACAAATCCGCCTATAAATATTTTTCCCGATTTTTTTCTCTTGAAACAGTTGTTTTTTATACAAAATTTTGATATAAGACATATGCATTTCTTCAACCAGAGCTGGAGTTTGTCGGTGGAAGAATGGTTTTATCTATTGATGCCAATGCTTTTAGTTATGTTTTGTAATAATAAGACAAAATTAGAGCATTTATATAAAAATTTAATAAAAATAATAATTTTTATTGCATTAATAAGGTTTTTTTATGTTTTGGGCTTTAATCCCGCTGATAGTGATTTTGGAATTAGAAGGTGTATTCCGCTTAGATTTGATGCTTTATTAACAGGTGTTTTGTTTGCGTGTTTAAAAATAAATAATAAAGAAATTTTTAACAAACTTTTAAATAAAAAGTTTTTAATAATCAGCTTTATTATTTTGGTTTTAATAATTATTGATTTTTATTGTTTGTATTTTATAAAAAATCCTTTTAATAATTTATTGAATTTGGTATTTTATAAATCCTTTTATTTTACTATTATCCCGTTTTCTTTTGCTTTTTTGATTATATTTTTTGAAAATAATGAATTTATAAATAAAAAACTTTCAAAAATTTTACCGATAAAATACTTTTTTGAAAAAACAAGCCTTTATTCTTATTCCATGTATTTATTTAATTTACTTGTAATGTTTCTTTTTGATGTTTTGTTTGTTAAATTTTATCATTCGCCTGTACTTATAAGCATGTATTTTATAAGTTTATATCTTATAAGTGCTTTTGTTTACAGGTATTATGAAAAACCAATAATGCGATTCAGAGATAAATTTTAACTTAACAAATAAAAATTACTCATTGTTAATATATGAATTTAGTTGTACAGTAAATTAACCATTTGTGGTATTATGTACTGAGGTTAATATTGTTTGATAAAATGAAAAAAAATGGACAAGATATAGGAGAATGGGGTTTAGTTGTAGGTTTTATTGCGCTTATATCTGTAGTTACCTGGTTTACGATAGCAGATAAATTGCACGATATTGGCAGTACATTAGGAAATACACTAACACAGGTAAGTCAACAAGCTGGTTCAGCACCTTAGTAACATTTAATATGAGTAGTTTTAAGCAGTTTTTATTTCGTATAAAGCGTTTACCATTGCAGGATCCCATTTTGTTCCAGCTTCCTGCTTTAGAATATCGAGAATTTCTTTTTGAGAAAGCTTTTTTCTGTAAGCTCTTTGGATATTCATAGCCTGATAAGCATCAGCCACAGCTATAATACGTGCTCCAAGAGGAATACTCATTCCGGAAAGACCTTCCGGTGTGCCTGTTCCGTCCCATCTTTCCTTGTGATAGTGAACATAAGGAATAACTTCCGAGAGGAAATTTATTTTCATCAGTAAATTTACGCCAAGATTAGGGTGGTTTTGAAGTTTGTTCCATGTTTCCTGTGAAGGCTTTTCTTTGCTGGAAAATATTTCTTCCGGCATACTTATCTGACCGATATTATGCAATAAACCCGCATAGTATATTAAATCCAAAGTTTTTTCATTTAATTCGATATGCTCGGCGATTTCTCTTGCAAGTTCCGCAACGTTTTTAGAATGTGCATGAGATTGACTTTTAACATCTACCGCGCGGGCGAGAGCTTCGACAAATTGCTGCTGTTCATCACCGAGATCGCCAATACTTGCAGTCAAGTCGGTTCTTAATTGCCTTAATTCAACAGATGTTGCCTCTTCGTCTTTTAAAGCAGCAGCCGTTTGTTCCGTTAATTTTTGTAATCTCATTGATGTTACAAATAAACTTGCTGTTATTTCAAGAAGATGAATATATTCAGGGGAAATATCCTTTGCTTCTTTGTTTTCAACGCAAATAGCACCGACATTACCCCAGTTATTAGCCATAGGAACTGCTAGTAAGGTTGCAACATCTTCTTTATAATTTTTAAGATAAATTGTTTCACAGGTTAAGAAAGATTGGACGATAGGGTTATTTTCTTCATTTAAGAAATAATTTTTGTTGTTATTTTCTTTGCAGGAAAATCCCATAGTAATAAGTTTACTTTTTTCTTTAGAATTTTTTGTAAAATCCGGAGTTAAATAAATACGGCAATCATCCGCATCAAGCATTTGCGCTACCGTTTTTGCAATAGAGCTATAGATTATGCATTCATCTTCGCTGTTAAACCCTAATAATGTAAGGGTATTGTCGAGAGAATAAATCGAAATCAATTCACTTAGCTGTTTTTTAAGTCTATCAATTTTGTCTTTAACAGAAGTGTCGATTTTTTTCAGCAAATCTTGTGAAATTAAATGTTCTGTTAGAAAATCGCCCATGTTTAAGGCAAAAATAGCCTCTATAGGGTCATTATCTATTGTAATTCTTTGACTCTGGCTCAATACAATAACTCCTTGAAACCTTTTTAACTTGATTATCGCTCTTGGCTGATAATCGTTCGTCTTTTACTTAATAACCTATTCACCTTCTGATTTTAGTGTGTTTTTTAAACATGATTAAGATTTGGATACTTTTAATAATTTTTTCCTTATTACTTATATCGGACGATTTGAAAAAAACTTTGATAAAATTTTTAAAATATTTACAATTTTATTTTTTTGTTGCTGAACACTTGAATTTATTGCAAACAGGTTTGAAATTATCAAAATTTGTTATAGTGTATTGATTACATTCCAGATCTAAAATTATTTTACTTTGCCAATCATTATACTGTTTTTGATATTTTTTGTTTATTGATATTGCTTCTCCGCAGAGACCTACTGTTAAAGTGCAGTTTGAATCAGCTTTGCAGGAATACCAGATATTTTTATTATGAGACGATTGTGCATAGGATGTTTTTATTGTAGCTGATAATAATACAGCTACAATAAAAAAATAAAAAATTCTCATTATTTAATACTCCTGAAGTTCTTTAGTTTTCGGAATGTTTTGCAAGATTATCTTCCATAGTCCATATTCCGCATGGACAGACGCCTGCGCATATACCGCAGCCGATGCATTTGTCGGGATTGCTCACATACTCAAAAGTTCCGTCAGGATTTGAATTTCTTGTGATAGCCTGTTCGGGGCAAATTTCCTTGCAAAATTCGCAATCTCTGCAATAACCGCAACTCATACAGCGGTCTGTTTCTTTTTCCGGCTCCATTTCCATAACTTTTTGAGAATTTATAGAATTATAATATTCTTTTTTTACTCTATCCCGCGGAATCATAGGAGCTTTTTCAAATTTATCGAGAGGTTGTCCTGAAAGCATTTTGTCGATATTGATTGCGGCTTTTCTTCCGTCTGCAAGCGCGTTAGTAAATAAACCAAGCTTGACAGCATCTCCGGGAACGAAGATTTTCGGGTTATTTACGGTTTGCATGTATTCATTAACTTTTACAAGCCCTCTTTCATCAAGATAATCTCTTTCTATGAAAGAAAAATCAGGTCTGTCGCCGACAGATATTATTACTGTATCAGCTTCAAGAACTCGCCCGTCTTTTAATTGAACGCCTTTTTCAGTGATTTTTTCCGTAAAACAGGGGTAAATTATTTTTGCGCCAAGCGCTTCAACGTGCTTGATTTCTTTATCAAAAGCGGCGGGCTTTTGGATGTCTATTGCGGTAACTTCTTTTGCTCCGACATGATAAGCCCCGATTACCACGTCCATTGCGGCATTTCCTGCGCCGATTACAATAACTTTCTTTCCAACATGAGGTTTTTCACCATTATTTACTGCTTTAAGAAAATCAAGTCCTTTTATAAGTTTTTCATGCCCTTCAAAAGGAATTACGACAGGATTATGAGCGCCTATTGCCACAACAACCGCATCATATTCTTTTTCAAGCTTGCTGAAAAGTTCTTTATCTACTCTGGTCTTTGTTTTTACGTTAACTCCCGAGTCAATGATTCTCTGGAGTTCTGTTTCCAGAATATTTCGCTCAAGCCTGTCTTCAGGAATAACCTGTTTTAGTTTTCCGCCAAAAACTTTATCCTGCTCAAAAATATCTACTTTGTAGCCTGATTTTCTCAAATGCCACGCTGCGCCAAGACCTGCTGCGCCAGAACCAATTACGGCTATTTTTTTATTTTTTTCCTGAATAGGCGTATTTACTTTAATATCTTTGGAAAGTTTGCCTAGTTCAGCCATTTTTATTGGGTGGTCGACGTATTTTCTGTTGCATTCGTCAACGC
>Ga0209212_1003570_pt1 | contig 20334 bp, 18 predicted proteins | sample RifGroC2_FD_183996 | JGI IMG/M metagenome (GOLD analysis project Ga0209212, IMG submission 183996) | Groundwater microbial communities from Rifle, Colorado, USA - Groundwater C2 (SPAdes) (version 2) | ecosystem: Environmental > Aquatic > Deep subsurface > Groundwater | place: Rifle, Colorado... | reverse complement strand
ATTTTTAGTTCTTAGTTCTTAGCTCTAATCTTATTTATACAATCCGTATGCCTAATTCTTTCAACTGTTGCGCATCGACTTCTGATGGGGCATCTGTCATGAGACATGTAGCTTTTTGTGTTTTGGGAAATGCGATTACCTCGCGAATGTCGTCAAGCTGCAATAATAATGTAACCATGCGGTCTACCCCAAGCGCAATCCCTCCATGAGGAGGAGCTCCATATTTCAGCGCATCAAGCAAGAACCCAAATTTTTTGTATGCATTCTCATCGTCTATACCGAGCAGCCGAAAAACCCTCTTTTGCACCTCAGGATTGTGAATACGAATACTTCCACCGCCTAGTTCCACGCCGTTGAGCACCAGGTCGTATGCGCGCGCCTTCACCTCCAACGGCCTTTCTTCCATAAACGAAAAGTCATCGGGATGGGGAGAAGTAAATGGGTGATGGAGCGCCTCATAACGTTTCAACTCCTCGTTATAATCAAAGAGCGGGAAATCCACAACCCACGAAAAATTAAATGCACTGATATCAATGAGTTTGTTTTTATGCCCTAAATGCAGCCGTAATTGTGCGAGCGACTGGGACACCACCTTTGGTTTATCGGCAACAAAAAGGAGCAAATCTCCTTTTTTCGCATCCATACACTGTTGTATTTTTTGCTGGACCTCGATCGGAAAGAATTTTGCTATCGAAGAGGTCAAACCAGTTTCTTCTACTTTGAACCATGCAAGTCCCTTTGCCCCGAATTGGCCAACAAACGCTGTTAAATCATCAATATCTTTTCTTGAATAATTACCGCATCCGGCGGCATTGATTCCGCGCACCTGCCCACCCGATTTAATGGTGTCTAAAAACACCTTGAAATCCGATTTCTGGACGATATCGGATACGTCTTTTATCTTCATGCCAAAACGCAGGTCGGGGGCATCACAGCCGTAAGAAGTCATGGCCTCTTTATAAGAAATACTGGGAAACGGGGTAACAACCTTTTTCCCAAGAACCTTATCAAAAATTGTGGCCATGAGTCCCTCAATGACCTGGATAATATCACTTTCGTCTACGAAAGACATCTCCATATCCATTTGTGTAAACTCAGGCTGCCGCTGCGCCCGGAGGTCTTCGTCGCGAAAACAACGTACAATTTGAAAGTAGCGATCATAGCCCGCTACCATAAGGATTTGCTTGAAAAGCTGAGGTGATTGGGGCAATGCATAGAACTTTCCGAGATTGACCCTGCTGGGCACTAAGTAATCTCTTGCACCTTCAGGCGTACTCTTTGTCAATACAGGTGTTTCAATATCGACGAAATCCAAACGGTCGAGATATTCACGTATTGTTTGACATATCTTATGTCGGAAGATCAATCGCTTTTGCACTATGGGACGTCGCAGGTCGAGGTAACGATGCTTCAGGCGTAATTCCAACGCTACCTTACTCTCATCCATAACCTCAAATGGCGGAGTTTCTGATTTATTTAATATCTCTACGGTATCAGAATATACCTCTATCTCCCCTGTGTCCAGGGCTGAATTTACTGTGCCTGGAGGCCTGGCAGAAACTATTCCTCGTACGGACACAACGTATTCGTGTCGTAATTGGCCGGCAATTTTAAAAAAATCTTCTCCTTTATCAGGACTGAAGACCACCTGGGTAATGCCATATCGGTCCCGCAAATCGATGAAGATTAAACCACCATGATCACGGACACTGCTTACCCAGCCAAACAGGGCTACAGTTGATTTCAGATCTTTCAACCGCAACTGACCACAGGTATGTGTTCGTTTCAATTTAGACATATTTATTTAGTATTATCCTGTAAAATTTTTATGTAAGTTTCTACAAATTATTCCGTTTAAGTCCCCCTTAACAAAGGGGGGACTTCGTCGTGATCTCAGTCGAACGATTCAGGGGGTTGTGTTTTTTCTGGGCTATCCCCGTTTTCACGAGGACAAGTTTACAACCCCCTCGCCCCCTTTTCTAAGGGGGATTTCTTTAAGTCCACCTAGTTTTTCTATGGGGAATTCTCTATGGCATACATCGTATAACCCGCTTAATTAAAATGAAAATCCCTATACAATTTTATTTCGGCTCTTCTGCTTAGCTCTGGGGCGATTGTCTATTCAGGAACCACTTGGTGGCTTCACTTTGTTTGAGTGAGATTTCTTCGCTTGTTTCCATTATCTTGATCTTAACGTCGCCGCGGGCTAATTCGTCGGGACCCAGCACAATCACGTATTTTACCCCCAATTTGTTCGCCGTGCGCATCTGCGCCTTGGGACTTCTGCCTTCGTAATCAAAATCTGCAGAAATGTTGGATCTCCTCAAAAGATTAAGCAATGAGAAACATTGTTTTCTTGTTTCTTCACCGATAGAAACAATATACACCGCGGGAGAAGGGCCACAAACCTCCTGGTTAATGAGTTTGTTCTTTTTTGCTGTAACATTTTCAAGGGCGAGTATCGTCGCCTCCATACCGATGGCAAATCCCACCGAACCGATAGAAGGTCCTCCAATATCGGAAATCAGATTGTCATATCGCCCGCCTGCGCAGATGGCGTCACGAGCGCCCAGAGAAGAGTGGGTGATTTCATAAACGGTCTTGGTGTAATAGTCCAGCCCCCGAACGAGATGGGCATCGACAATATATGGAATACCGATTTCCAGAAGGGCTTCCCTCACGGTCTTCGCATGAGTTTGACATTCTCCGCATAAATAGTCATTAATCGAAGGCATGTGGTGACTGATCGTTTTGCATTTCTCGTTTTTGCAATCCAGGATACGAAAGACGTTTCGGTTGAGCCGCGACTGACATAGTTCACAGAGCGCCTTCTCATGTTCACAGAGTTTTTCCTTGAGGATATTTCTAAAAACCGGCCTGCATTTTTCACAGCCAATGGAGTTAATCTTGACTGTATATCCCTTAAGGCCTATGCGGTCGAATATCCGGGTTGCCACACTGATAGTTTCCACGTCCAACAAAGGGTCACTGGCACCCACCGCTTCTAACCCCATCTGGTGAAATTGCCGAAGCCTTCCCGCCTGTGGCCGTTCCTTCCTGAATTGCGGACCTATGTAATAAAACTTTTGGAATTTTTTGGTCTTATGCAATTCATACTCCAGGTAGGCGCGCATCACAGGGGCTGTGCTTTCAGGACGCAGGGTTATACTGGAATCCTCACTATCAGCAAAGGTGTACATCTCCTTTTCGACAATGTCAGTAGCCTCTCCAATACTCCTGACGAACAAACGAGTATCTTCGAAAATAGGAGTGCGGATTTCATAGTATCCGCAGAGTTCGAACTCCTTTCGACCAGCCTCCTCAAGCTTTCTCCATAAAGCCCATTTTTCCGGTAATACGTCTTCTGTGCCCCTGGGCGCTTTAAAGACGTAGTCGGTTTTTTTCGCAGTATTTACATTCATTGCACCAATCCTGTTGATTTCAGTAACGCCAAATATAAAAAATAAATTATATCAATCCAGACACAATATGCAAGGCTTTTTGGGGGATATGATTGAGATGTGTTTATCAGTCAGGTTTAAAATGGTTCCCCATTTTCATGAGGACAAGTTTTATTGATCTGAGGTTTGTTTCGCTATATTTTCAAAACAATCTTTCCAAAATTCTCCCTGTTCAGCATCTTCTGCTGGGCTGCTGCGGCCTCTTTCAACGGGAATACACTGTCTACCACAGGTTTCAATCTTCCAAATTCTACCAGATTCAGAACGTCCAGAAGTTCCTTTTTGCTGCCTAAGTAACAGCCGATAATGGCATGTTGTTTCATGAACAAGGATCGAATGTCTAATGTCGTTGAAGGGCCGCTTGTTGCGCCACACACCACCATCCGCCCGCCCTTCGCAAGACAGTGCAGATTCTTTTCCCACGTATCCGGACCAATATGTTCGAAGATAAGGTCAACCCCCTTGTTATCCGTCAAACTTCTTACCTTTTCTCCATAATCTTCTTTTGAATAATCTATAACCTCATCAGCGCCTAATTGTTTTGCTTTTTTCAGTTTTTCATTCCCTCGTGCCGTGGTAATCACACGTGCGCCAGCCAGGCGGGCAATTTGAATAGCGGCGCTTCCGATGCCACTGCCAGCAGCGTGGATTAATACATTCTCACCGGGTTTGAGTTGTCCCCGCGTAATGAGCATGTGCCATGCTGTTAAAAACACCAGAGGAATAGCCGCCCACTCTTCAAACGAATACCTGTTAGAGATAGGAATGATATTGTCCACGTGCGCCTTTGCATACTCGGCATAACCGCCCTGTACCTGGAATCCCATAAGTTTAAAACTGCTACACATGCTGTCGTTGTTCGTAATGCAATGCACACACTTCCTGCAGCGAACGCCGGGGGCAACGATTACCCTGTCACCCACCCTGAATTTCTTCACCTCCATCCCCACCTCGGCCACCTCGCCTACAATATCACTGCCCGGGATATGCGGCATAGGAATTTCGATGCCAGGCAATCCCTGTCTTACCCAGATATCCAGATGGTTTAGGGCACACGCCTTCACCTTTACCAGCACTTCATACGGAGAAACCTTTGGTTTCTCGACATCTGTGTAAGTTAATTTGTCTACGCCGCCATTCTCATGAAAAACAACTGCCTTCATAACATGCCTCCTCTATCAGTATTATTATGCCTGCCTTTTTTACGATAATCAATCTTCCACAGGAAGTATTCTTACACGATACCCATATTCATCTATTGACACAATTGCACCTTCTGAAATATAAGCTTCAATTGAGGGAAGTACCGTTACTAAAATTTCTGTAATAATATCTGGTCTGGCATTAGCCACTCGCAATGAGACAACACTTGGGCCGTTAAGTCCACTTTGAGCAACAATTGCAGAGAAATCCATATCCTGAGTAATAATTACAGCCTTTTCTTTAAGCGCCAACTGAATAATTTCACTATCAGCAGATGCAGAAGGGAGTTTGTCTGTAACACGAACAATAGCATAACCTGCTTTTTGTAATTTACTGACGGTAAGAGGTGAAATATGTATGTCTGCTATAAACTTTACGTTCATAGTTATTATTCAATAGAAACAGGCAGATGGAAATAATACTCCCCAGCAAGCCATGATGCATACTCTATAGCCTGAAGGATGTCTTTCTCTTCCAGTTCTGGATACGCCTTCATGACTTCTTCATGGCTCATACCTGAAGCAAGTAATTTAAGCACAAATGCAACTGTAATGCGCATTCCCCGTATTGTAGGCTGTCCCATGCAGACTTTGGGATTTACGGTAATACGATCGAATAACTTTCTTTTCATCCTCATTTCCCTTCTCTCCTTTAAATACTTTATCTGCGATTTATCTTCACAAACTTGTCCTCGTAAAAACGGGGATGAGTCAAGCTTTAATAAGAATTACTGGAACCAGATGAACACAGATTATCAAGGTATAAAAAAACGTTCATCATCACTTAACGAATGGCAAGTGAAGGTTTTGTGGGGCATTTTCTACCTTGCCTCTCAGTCCCCCCTTCTCCTCTGCATTCCAGCCTCTTGCCTCATACCTCTGGCTTCCTTCTTCAGCCTTCCCCGTTTCTCCCTTTCTCCTTATCCTCGTGACCTCTGTGTCTTTGTGGTTATGTTTCCGCTTTTATCTGCGTTCGTTCGACTGAGCTCACGACGAAGTCTCCGCGAACTTTGCGGTGAACTATCGTTATTTTATACCGCGACCATAAAAAAGCAAGGGAAAGGTTTTGATATGAAACCCAAAAAATGCAGTTGGACACAGATTTGCGCAGATATTTCAAAGACTTAAACAAAATCAGATACGCACCTTTTGGGTGATATCTGTATTTCTTGTATCTATCTTCGGCTGGTTCATTCGTCCACGATTGAACCGAAATGTTTGGCATTGTTCACGGTTTGTGTTGGCTCAAGACCCATAGTCCTGTTAAACCGTGTGGTTCAATCGTTCGACTGAGCACTCACGACGAAGTCTGCAAGATTGAACCAGCCCAGGCAGGTCGGATGGGTTAAGCCTGTCCTGAGTGTACGAAGGGCGAAGCGAACTCATCAAAATCGTTCTATAGAGTTGCAATTCAGAATGGAATGATGCCCCTTCTCGGGTTCAAGGTTGCAACTTGAACCCACCCTTTAGAACCACTATCAATTCTCTTTTTAACTTTAGGTACGAAGAAATAATGTCAAGTCGCAAGTCTTCAGGTTTTTCTAAATGTGGGTTCAGGTTACAAACGTGAAATATTAAAAATTCTTAAGTCTTTGATATTGGGCTGGTTTCCTGTTTTACCATGAAAATTAAGGGATAGTTGGCATTATATCAATTCTGTTCAATTCAATTAATTCTATCCTTTTAGATTGATTTTAGCACAAAATTAGCACAAATACCGTACAACATTATGCAAGAACAATGAAAAGAAAAAGTCAAAGAAGGAAAATAAAAACAAATATTTAGATGCGTCTGATTTTTGAATTTTACATTCTCGGACAGCCTGTCCAGATGTTATCCCATTGCCATTGCCCCTTCTTTGTCGTGTTTAGTTATCATATAGTATGATGTTGTCTGTTTGTAGTTTCGTTAGCCTTGCTGCCAACGTTTTGCAGATTGGTGCAGGTGGAGAAATCGAAGCGATAAACTGTCAACCAAGCACAAATGTTGATACGAGGTAGAATGTTCAATTAACCACTTAAACCCCACTTGCACCAATGTGCTGTTACCTGCCGTTATTCCCTTCCACATTGCATTGTCGGTCATAGTTTACTTGATTAGTGATAGAAATTCCTCTTCGTAAATAAGTCGAATATTGCAACCTTGCGAATTTAATTCTTCTATCTTTTTCATTTTTGAAGGTCCTGCTGCATTGCCAACTATTACAATTTCTGTTTTTTTACTTATGCTTGTATTAATGTCTGCACCAAAATTTTGAATTTTTGTCGCAGCTTCTTGTCTACCGATTTTTTGCAAGTCGCCTGTAAAAACAACTTTCTTGTTATAAAATGGATTATTGGTATTTGCAATGTCAAGGTTTGGTTTTAAAAGATTGCTGTCAATTGTCTTTTGGCTAAAACCTGAAGTATAATTGTCTTTTTTCTTTGCTGAATTTTTCTTGTTGATGTAATAAGTAAGTTCTTCGTGTGAGTAATTATAATATTTCTTGTCGTAAAGAGGAATTGCTTTTAGTCCAATTTCTGCTGAAACAGTAGCATCCGAAACGCTGTCGTGATGAGTAAGATTAAGTCCTAAATGAATTGCAACATCTGTCAGTCGATAATATTTTAGTTCAGAAAAAGTTTCTTGTGCTAACTTTTGTGTGCAAATGTATTTGCTGGTCGGATGTGGTAATTTGTATGTATTCAAAGTTTGTTTTAAAACATCAACGTCAAAGTCCGCATTATGAGCCAATACAATTTGTTTGTCTATTAGACGTTGAATTTGTTCCCAAACGGAATTGAATTCTGGTGCATTGAAAACATCTTCTTCAGATATTCCGTGAATTCGTTTATTTATGTCTGTAAAGCGAAGTACTTTCGGCTTAACTAAATAATTTTGTTTGTCGGTAATTTTTCCTTGTCTAACTACAACAAGTCCAACTGAACAAATACTGTTTCGTTGCTCATTGGCTGTCTCAAAGTCAATGGCTGTGAAGTTAAGTTGGTTTAGGTCTTGAATGATTTTTTCTAATTCCATATGTTTAATTTTCCGTTGTCAATTTGGGTTTGCACTGTCGTCATTTAGGGTTGCAGGTAACGTTTCTGGGGTTTAAGAAGTGGCGGATTTAGAAGCAAAAAACTGCCAACCTACCACTAAAGTTTATTAAAAGCACTACACTTGATACTACTACGAAACCCGCCATTTCTCTAAACCCCCTGTTAGCGATTCGTTCTTCTTTTTCGATCGTGTTGTGGCGTCAATAGTGTCGCTGTCTTGGTGCGTTAGCTTGCTGGCTCTTTTGCTTTTCTGGCGTTGGTCAGTGCGTTGAAAAAAAGCAAATGTGACTGCAAATACGTTGGCTAAAGTTTAATCTCATTAAGAAACTCAACAATCGCTCTCATATCTTCTGGCTTACCATTAAAATCAGAATAATACTTATCATCCATTTTTTTGAAATATTCACCAATGTTTTTTACCACATCTTTATATTCCTTTACATTCTTTTTTCTCATGAGCATAAAAAAATACATAACGTATTGAACAAGACCTTCGGTCATTAGACGTTTTGAACTATCGTCAATTCGATGCGTTTCTGTGAGAAGTCTCGTCATATCAGAAATCTCCCTTCTGATAGCTTGTTCGATTGATTCATTGTTCTTTTTAGAGTTGAACATTAAACCATGTTCGACTAATCCTTCGTTGAATTCATTTAAGCCTTTCAACATTTTTTCGTTAAATCCACAAAACATTTTTTCCCCCTTTCAATATTTTTTCATTAAATCCACAAAACATTTTTTATATTTTTTTTAGTTATTAAATTATGCTACCTCTGTTTGAGTCCAAATAAAACCTGATAAAATTAATTCAAAAGCAATTGCTCCACTAAAGAATATTTCCATTGATTGAAGGTTGCCAGTCCAATTCACATACAGTGAATAAACAAAAAGTGTGAAAAAAACGTATAAAGTAGGTTTGTCCGTGAAATTGTATGTAGTTATGAGTTCTTTCGTCAATTTATTAGGTGAGCAGTTTTTTTCTACAAGAGTTATAATGTGTTTAAAAAGCCAGTAAACGGAAACTATAAGCAAAAGTGTGACATTTACAGAAATATTGGATATATATTTTAAATTTAAATTTATAAATTTATCTGGCCCGATACAGCCCGAAATCAAGAAAAAATGAATTACTGTAATTAACGAAAGTAGAGATATAGCTGGACCAATACCTTTAAAGGATATTAGTGGTTTCTTTTCGCTCATATTCAATAGTATGGCTTCCCCATTTTTACTGAAATACCAAAACCAAATAGTGTCTAGTAGTGTTCCAAAATATGAAGCCGATTCCCATACTCGGACTCCATTGTGAAAATCGTTTTTAAAAGAAAGAAAATAAATTGAACCAATAATGATACACAACGCAATAGGTATCCATATGACATAGGAAAACGTCTCCTCCCTGAAATTAATTAATATTTTCTTGCAATAAATTAATATTTTTTGTCCTAAGCTATCCCTTTTTAAAAAGTAGCCAATTATATAAATTATTGAACTCAGTCCGAAACAAATAAGAATAGGATACCATGCCCACTCGTGTTTCGCAAGAACGGCATAAAAGCCAATGCCAACACCGCATAAAGCGCCTATTATCATGCTTGCGTTTGCCCAAAATGTTGAAGGATGATTTTTTAAAAACAGAATACCAAAAACGTGTGGGAAAAAAGCAAGTTGGGCAGCATAAAAAGCTAAAAGCAAGTTGATAAATAACTCGCCTCCATTTGGAACTTTAATGTCCAAAATTACAAAAATGATTACTCCACAAATGATAGCTATTAGACCAAATATTCTGCCTGTGTTGGTAATGTTACTATAGCCTTTTTCAATTTCATTAGTATTTTTACTGTCAAGCAATTTCCTTGTCTTTGGATACGAATCGTAAACAAACGTGAATATTATACCCATAATAAATGAATCAACCGTTGAGAGCATTATTGCAAGAACACTTACAATAAAAGTATAACCTAAAATCTCTTGTAAATGATTGTTTGATTGGATTAGTTGCTTAGGAATGTCAATTAAGAGGTCTTGAAAAGTAAACTGAGGCAAAGAAGTAATTGTTAGTAAACCGAAAAAGATAAATATTACCCAAGTAAATGGTGATTCTATTGCGTAGGTTAAAAGTCCTTTACGGATATTTTTATTTAAACTTTCGGATTCAGAAGTCGTGTCAGGCTTTACAGACAAAAGACGTTGCCAATTACTTAAATCAATAAATTGGAAACTTAATGGTAAAATAATAAGAGAAAGAAGCCCAGGAATACCAAAGCCTTTAATATTAAAAAATTTGGTTTCTGCTAGTGTTGTTTTTGCCGAAGTGAATGCAACCAAGGAAAAGATTGCTACTAAGCCAAAAACGGCAATAACCAAAAAATTTAAAAACTTATTTAGATACTTGTCTGAATTTGAATCTTGTTCGCTGAATTTGATGAACTTCAATTTACGGAAATAGAAAACTGCAGTTATATATAAAGAGAGGGTTAAGAAACTCCACGACAAAATGGGAGAAATACTAATGCCATTTTTAATTATCAAGTAAATGAAATATAACATTAGTCCAAAAACTCCAACATAAGAAATAATCAATTGAAGCTGGTCAGTCCTTATCGAACTTACTTGTCCACCGTAAGCTATATAGCCGTAAACAAAAAGTAAAGCAACTGCAACTATTAAATAAAATACATTCTTATTGTCAACAATCGAAAGGAGAACCTTTGAACCGAAGTAGGTTTCAGCAATGGCACATCCAAGAAAAGCGATAATTGTTAAGTATGAAGCGACAACGCGAATACTTGAACCATATGTTTCCCCTAAGAAGCCATGAAGTGTTAAATCCTTGCCAATATATTGTTTGTATTTGTTGTAGCATAAATAGAAAATAAAAATTCCAAGTCCCCAACAAATTGTGTTTACTGCTGGCACAAAATAAGAGCCCGAAGCTCCCCAAAGCAGAAAAGGATAAATCGTGCTTACTTGAAAAGCATAAGCTATTGAAGAGCTTGAAAATGCTGTAACACCAACCTTTTTAAAAGCGACAAAGAAGTCGTCAGGGTGGGTCAAGTCCTTACGTGCAACTGATAATGCACCAACTACATAAATCAATAACGGAATTAGAATTATTATTAGTCCTATCATATAGTTTGTGCCTCATTTATTTTTGCGAATGGTTGGTTTGGTCTGTTCATTTTTTGTCTGTTAGTTTGATGGTAGCAGTGCTAATTCCGGGGACCCCATACTTAATTTTGGGAATCTTAGCCGCTTTTCAACACTGAGTCAATAATTAAGTATGGTGTCTCCGGAATCCTGGCGCTAAACAATATGCTCTTTTTTTATCCTAATTGAGCAACCGGAATAATTTCTGTCCTTTCGGGAAGCCGTTTCCCATTGGCAATTTCTTCGACTCTCTGCAATATCGTAGAATGATAATATCGATAACCACATTTTTCGCAAACACCAACAGGTACATTTTCAAGCATAATAAAACCAGTTTTATGCTTAAATACTTCCTTTTTTACCAATTTTTCCTTTACAACACCATCACAATATTCACACGTATAGCCATACATTCCTTTTCTCCAAAATTAAGTGATTTTATAAACTGTTATAATCAGAAACACTCCTGTTTCCTTGAATCGACCGACTATTCCTATAGATGTAGATATATCAACACCAACTCCTTTAATTACAAATTTGACACCACGCGGATCATCTGTTTCTTTTTTGATAATTTTACCCTTTAAAATGGCACATTCAATATCATAAATTCCAAGCTCATCCTCCGCCATTTCTTCGGTAGCATGGTGTGTCATATCATAGTTACCCGATTTGACTGCGTTACGTATCTTATCAATTATCCGTTGAGCCATTAGTACACAATTTTCACTTTAAATAAATTGTACGTTAAAACCCAACGAATCGAAAACCGTTTTTAAAAAAACTATTAGCCACGAATGGACGCGAATAGTCTCAAATAAGACAAATTTCTTTAACTGAATTATTACGTTTTTATAACATCCGTAGAAGGGCTTTTTGTATGGCCAAATATGCTTGTCTTATAGCAAATTCGCAGATTCATTGCAAGTGAATAGATTTTCTTCGCACTATCCTCAAACCAATAGTTATTTAAAAATAAATTTTCTCGTAAATATCGAGAGCATTATTTTTTGACTTCGGGAGTAATGTGGGTTATTATAGTCACAATTATCCACATTATTTGGAGGATGTTATGAGAACAATTCAAATGACTTTAGATGACAACTTAGTAGCTTCTGTTGACAAGGTTGTTAAAAAACTGAAGACAACACGCTCTGCTTTCACCAGGAAAGCATTGAAGGATGCTATAAAACAAGTGAATCTCAACATGCTTGAAAAAAAACATAAAACAGGATACAGACGTTATCCTATTAGTAAAACAGAATTTAGTGTTTGGGAATCAGAACAAGAATGGGGTGATTAATGAAGCGGGGTGAGGTGAGATGGTACAAGTTCAAAAGTCCTGACAAAAAACGCCCTGTGGTTATTTTAACAAGAAATTCTATACTGGAATATTTGGGCGAAGTAACAGTCGCACCAGTAACTTCAACAATCAGAGACATACCGAGCGAAGTACTTTTATCTAAACAGGATGGTATGCATAATGATTGTGCTATTAATTGTGACCACATACAAACAGTTTCAAAAGCAAAAATTGAATCATTAATTACTACTTTATCGAAAGAGAAGCTGTTTGAACTACATAACGCAATACGTTTTGCACTAAATGTTTAATAGAAAATATGCTAACAACCAGCTACATATATAAATTTACTTTTAATCTGCAAAACTATCGTGATCTCTTCTGAACCACATTTCATAAAGGGGGATGAAGATGTATGCCCCGAAGCTCAGGATGAGGAGGATGTTGGAAATGGTAAAGGTAATCACAAAGTGAGGGCATGCATACCTGATGAGCCATGGGGCTGCCAAGTTCAGGATAATACCCGTAAAAGAGACGCCATAAATCGTAATCTTTAATCCCTCGCGCGAATGCGTCATTGCAAGTATACGAGAGAGTATAAACACGACGATGGGGATAGAGAAAATGTGTGTGTGGGTTACTTCCAAAAGTTCGCGATAGGATTTTGGAAAGGACAACCCTTCCTCCAGTCTTGCCCTGTTTTCTTCTTCAGATACTGGTCTGTTTAAATCTTCCTCTTCGTCTCCGCAGTAATAGCGGACGGTCTTTTGCGGAGAAAAGCCAGTCCTTTCATAATAATTCAGAAAGCCTAGTCCAATGGCGATGGTTATGATTGACAAGAAAAAAGTGAAAAATATCTTATTGCTGATCGGAAGTGACCACATACCGCTTGACATCGCTTTCTCCTTCAAAAAACCGTAATAGTTCAGCTATCTTAGACAGGATATACAGGATTAACAAGATAAAAATAAGCTAAAAAGCAATCCTGTGTATCCTGTCAGAAATTAATTTAATTTATATCATGTCTATCCAACATTGTCCGGTTAGGTTTTTGCGCGTTTTACTCCATTGCTCTAAAGCTGTCATTCCCGCATATTTTTAGCGGGAATCTAGGATGGACTGGACTCTGGATACCCGATAAAAGCATTCGGGTATGACAAAAGCCGGTACATGCAAATTCCTAACCGGACAATGCTGATGTCTATCCTGTTATCTTGTCAAATCTTTTTCCTCCGGTGAACTATTACCAATTTTTTTGAATTTATCCTTGAATCCCTGCGTCATATCCATTGCTATTTTCCCGTCCTTTTCCTCATACGCAATCATGGCTTCCGCATTGGGAATCCTTTTAATAAGTTCCATGCCTTTTTCATGACCTAAAACAAAGACGCTGGTTGATAGCGCGTCAACCTCCGTGCCTGTGGGAGCTACAATCGTCGTAGCGATAGTGCCGCTCACCGGTCTTCCCGTCTGCGGGTTTATGATGTGGGAATACCTCTTCCCATTGAATTCAAAGAACCGTTCGTAATCCCCTGATGTAGCTGTAGCCTCGTTTTTGAGTTCCAGATAACCCAGGATTTCACCGCTATTCCGCGGGTGTTGTACACCAATCTTCCACGCATTTTTACCAGGTGGTGTACCAAGGACATAAATATTTCCGCCGAGATTGATACAGCCATTATCGACACCGCATTTCTTAATAATCTCTAACGCCTTATCAACGGCATAGCCCTTCCCAATGGCGCCCAGATCGATTTGGGTCTTTATGTCTTTAAAGAATACGGTACCTGACTTTTTAGTCTCGGCATTTTTCTTTACTACAATATTCTTATAAGAGACAGCAGGCAGAAGTTTTTCTATCTCCTTATCTGGTGGCACATGCCCTTTTTCACGAAAAAATCCCCAGAGTGCAACAATTGGAGATACGGTAATATCAAAGGCGCCGCCGCTCAATTCGCTGTAATACTGCGATTGTTCTATGACATCAAGGAGTTCTGTGTTACAGGGAACAGGCGATTTTGCAGCCTTTTTGTTTACCTTTGAAAGTTCGCTGTCATTTTTGTAGTTGCTCATGATGCGATCCATGCGTTCCATCTCATCTAACGCACCCTCAATGGCCTTGCCAGCGGTTTTCTCATCATGAGAATATATCGACACCTCGGCAAAGGTGCCCATCATCATGCGGGTTTGCTTAATGAGTTTTACCTCTGAAAATCCCCCTCCCTCTCCCTTTGTTAAAGGGGGATTATTATTTGCATTTTGAGATTTGTTTGTTTCTTCAACGGACTGTTCTTTTAAGGGTGTTACTACATGACCACTCGCTACCTTGAGGTCACTCACGTCTCTTTTACCGGTGAGGTAATACTCGTTAATGACACCAAGAACCTTCCTCACACCTGCACACATACACTGCACGGACATGGTGGCTCCGGTAACATTGATGATATCCTTGTTGATCCTGATTGGATTTTTGAAGGATTTCCCCATGAACTGATAGAGAAAACGCTTTTTGGCAATCTCTCCGCCGCGGCTCTCACGGTAAACCAAGATAGCGATATTAGTGATTTTCCCATCCGTGCCCACGCCCACAACAAAGGTAAAAGGATGGAATTTCCCGATCTCTTCCGTAATAATTGCATATCCCTGAATAGCGCCGTTCTTCCTTCCTATGTAAGTCTTAAACCCATCTTCATACAGCCTCCTGCTTAACAGTTTTTCTAGGCTGCTTTTTTCCTCCGAGATTGTAACAAATTCATCCGTTACAATCTCGTCACATTCAGGGAAGATGAGGGCAAGCGCCTGTTCTTCTGTCAGGTAAGCCTGGAGTTGGAAATTGTCTGCCGGCTCCTGCTCCGTTTGCGCCTTTGCCGTATCCGGAATAAATGCACTGGATACAACCAATAAAGAAAGTAGTAAAGATGTAATTAATATCTGTTTAATTGTCATAAGAAATTAGGTTTTCGGCTACTCAAATAAAAATTCTGCATATCAAGAAAAGATAATACTCATCTCAGCTTTTCGCCGAGAATATTTTCTAATTTCCCCAAGAATTCCTGTTCAATTGCGCCGTCTGATGGAATGCGGGACCATCGGTACGCCCGACTTCCGCCCGGCGCCTTTGTTTCGACCTGTGCACTGATGGAAACGTACGTCCTGCTTTGTTCCTCACTTACTTTAATCAGCAAACGGCAGCGCTCCTGCCAGTGTCCCTCCAGAAACAGTCCTGTGGTCTTATCAGCCGACCATCCCTTAACCCACTGGGTTCTCAGAACCCCCTTTTCCCTGTCATTGATCTCTACCGGCATTCCTTCTGCCGATTGTATTATCGCATTCCATACGGTGTTTTTATCTGCGTTAAAATAACGAGAAACACCCGCCATATTTCTGAGCTTGAAGCCCTGAGTAGCGCACCCTGTAAGGATGGCTGTAACTAGGGCAAGAGATAACAATAGTATAACAAGATATCCTGTATTTAATAATCCTTTTCGGTTCATGAAGGTAAAAATACTAACAGAAATAATTATTTTTTTCAAACACTTTGTTCAGTCTCTTCTTATTGACCACAGAGACACAGAGGCGCAGAAAAATTATCACTCAAGATATTCCGTTTAAGTCCCCCTTAGCAAAGGGGGATTCAGGGGGTTGTGTTTTTTCTGGGCTATTTTACAACCCCCTAGCCCCCTTTTCTAAGGGGGACTCTCTATGCCATACATCGTATAACCCGCATAAATAAAATGAAAATTCCTATACAATTAAATTAAGGTTCTAAAGTTACTTCTACCTTGTGCGATTCATAGTCGTTTTCATCCAGAGAAATGACATATCCGTTATTTGCAGCGAATTCCAGGGTGCCTTTTGGGAGGAAGCGATAGATGAGCCTGGCGGTAATGGTAATTTCATTGTTGTCTATCGTTTGAAATTCATATTTAGTGGTGTCCGTCTGGTTTGCCTTGATCCGCGTATCATACAACTCCTCGACGGCATAAGCGTATAAGACATCATTGAAAAAGGGGTCAAGTTCCTCATTATCCACCAGCATCCTGTTGTGTTTCATAAAAATCTTTCCTGGCTTTCCTGCATAATCTCCTTCGCCTTCGTAGTAACCATCAGGAAAATTTCCGCCAGGTTTGTCTATGGTCTGGTCATTGAGTTGGGCGAGGGTGGTTCCCGACTGAACAACTTCAACGAGAAGAACAACGTTCCTTTGCGTCACGCCAGATGGATACGTATGACCCGTATGAGAATTCATAACGTTTACATCAAAGCTCAGGACTCCGGCATTTACCTGTGTGTCATAAATGGTCAGGTCTACGGCCCAGTCTAAATACCTCTTTTTTTCACCTGCCGATAGATTTTGATTGGTGCCTTCAAAGCGATGTGGATATATAGTCCTGGAATCCCGCTTGGTGGCGTACTTCCTTTTATCTTTTGAAATCATATAAAATGGATCTGTAATCTCCGAATAATCCGCAATTGATTTACCTGTCGTTGTATCTTCAGGTGGGTCTTTCATGTGGCAATCCTGGCATTGCAACACCTTTCCTGCATAGTTACTCACAGGGTAATCGTCTTCAAGCCCGCTATATCCGCTGAAACGCCATTCGCGGTACGTATCTTCACTCCAAAGGATGCGCTCTATCTGGTCTCCTGCAGGTTCATCATTTTCATCTACCGGTTGCAGATAAAGTTTTCTGGCATCCTGATGACAAGGCGAACACACCTCGCTTCTTTTAAATTGCGGGGTATAGGATGCCTGCATGTTTTTATATACAACATCATCAAGAGGGCCAAACATGACCTTTCCATCTGTGGAGGATTTCAGCACAGGATCGGGACGTAAAAGATTCACTTTGTAATTTACCCCCGGTTCCGTCCAATATTCTTCTCCTTCGCGGACTTCATGCATCTTATGGCAGAAATCGCAATGGACTCCCTGTTTATCTATAGCAGGGAGTTTATCATCCTCGGTCAGTATCCCTGCCCTCATATCCCACAGAGGAGTGACACCGTCATCCTGCACTCTCGAAGCATATGATGGAGAGTGACAATCGGCACAATCGTGGATGTGGCCTGCATCGCCCAGGATTTTGTATCGACCTGTAGAATCCTCGAATATCTTTCCCTTATCACCTACAAATTCAGGGTTGGGATCATCAAAGATGGAAGGGTCATTAAAATTTGACCTATCCCCTGTCACATACCACGCAGTATAGAGGAGAAAGACAAGCTGGTTAACAGGGTTAATGGCTGCATTGGCCATATCGCTGTCCTGCCAGTCATTATAAATATTACTGTGACACTTTTTGCATGTCTTGGAAGAAATATATTCGTAAGAGGAATGGTCTTTCTCTGGAACGGCGGAAAGAATTACAGAGACGTTATTTCCCTGTCCTAACGTCACTTTTGTGCCACCATTTTTATATCCTTCTTTGCCTGAGGCAACCACAACAATCTGACCTGAAATGCCTTCGCAATCCAGGGAAAAAGCCCCACTTCCGTCCGAAAGAACAAAGGTATCTTTTTTTTCAGGATAATAACTCTCGTCCTCTGCACTAATATCGGCAATCCCCTGAATGCGGACACGGGCATCGGCAAGGGATTGTTTATCCTTACCCTGGGTTTCTTCATAAACGGTTCCCGTTAATTGCCACTGACCGGAATAACCAATAACAAATCTAGCCTTTCTGACAATCTTATCCTTGTCATTGTTTCCCTGCAAGTTCATCAGGACAGTTATCTTATCGCCAATTGCGTAACTTTCAAGTGAAGCAGAGCCAATAAAGGCATTAATATCATCATCCCACTCTAATGAATGTTTGGTTTTTCTTTTGGTCTTGTTTGATTGTAAGGTAAAAAATGATTTTTTAATCTCCCGGTAATCAATGATATTCTGTGCCACCTGGATGTAAATAGTATCGGTATTAAGAAAAGCCCTGTCGGACGTTGAATAATCAGCGCTTCTGCTTAAGGTATAAGACACACCGGCAAAAGTGGTTTTACATACCATAAGCGAGATTATCAGGAAAAAAGGTAGCATAAGTATTTTTTTTAATATATTCATGGCTAATTTAACAAAGTATTCAATCCTACTTTCCTCAACTGATTCTGGCATTCCTTCATTTTCTGGTAAATAGACGACCATGACCTCTTCGCATAAACGATAGGGACTCCCCTGTTTTCTGCAAAATTCTTTATCTTGTGCGCAAGATTATGGTTCACAAAGTCGTATAGCATGATAATAAAATCCATGGTTTCGGGTATTCCATCACGGATTTTCTGACCACTCCTGCCCGTTAAGTGCCGAACTTCGTTCACTCCGAGTTTATCAAGCTCTTTTGGGATACTCCCTAAATGGTCTCCACCTACAATAAGTACAGACATTTCTTTCAATCCTCCTTTATTTAAAACACAATTTAAAATTTTCGCTTTCGCCCTGAAAGTTTTTGCAAAATATTTTCACCTGTGCAATATAATTTATGCAGGGATAATTCATGAATTACCCTTACACGTATATCAAAAGCCAATTTTTGGAACTTTCTGCGGAACTCATAATTTCACTTCATTCATCACTACTCAGCCACTCCCACAGGCGATACAACTGGCGTAGGCGAAAGTGTTGGTGTTGGTGTTGGCGTTGATTCACCACTGCCACTGCCACTTCCAGAACCGCTGCCACTCCCTTCCCCTTCCGGACATTCGCCTGCGCCTGTATAGACATCGCTGGTTTCTGCCTCGCTCGGGTCTTCGCCATTAGGCCCCTTTGCTCCATTCGCTATCCAGCGTTCGATCTTCTGGATCTCATAATCCGTAAAATAAGGCCCACCAAAAGGCATCCGGTGGTCATTTTCGGCATCTTCTTCTGTAGTCTGGCCACGCAGGCGTTTTATGATCAGGCTTTCTGACGGATTTTCCAGATCGATAAAGGCTTCGTGTTCAGTCCCATCAGCGCCAGATATCACTCCTTCCCAGCTCGAAAGGTCCATGCATGCTTGTGAATGAGAACGTTCCTTTGATGTTGCATCGTTGTTATTATAATGACAAAGCTTACAAGGTGTACTCCCATTTACTGATTCAGTTAATAACGGAAGGGCATCACGGTTGAAGTCTGAAGATGGGGTGTCATCTTCAGCCCCTTCTTCAATCCATTTACGGATTTTCGCAATCTCCTTTTTATTAAAAAAAGGGCCGCCATAAGGCATACGGCCATCCGTATCTTCCAAGTCATCACCTTCTCCTATCAACCTCTGCAAAAGAAGACTACTCTCAGGATCATTAGTATCAACGATAGGTTCTGTCCCTGCATCTGCACCTGCCATGATGTCCTTATATGAGCCCATACTGAATTCGGTCATGGCATTCTCAGGAACACCGTTGCTTTCTACGGTAAGGCTGGTAAAATGACACTTAATACAAGCGAAAGATTCGTTTTTACCAACCTTTCTGCTTTTCACAAAAAGAGGCAAAATATCATTGGTAAAGCTGACCTTCTTTTTTCCCGAAAATTTAATCTTCGTATCTTTCCCTTTTTCTACAGGTGGGTTGCCTGCGCTAACAGTCTGAATGAGACTTGTTGCCAAAAAAACAGAAACAATAATTCCCGATGCAATAAAATAATATCTTTTTTTGTTTTTAATCATGTTACTCCCTTTCTTAGTTACCATTAAGTTCACAAAATAAAGATGATGAAAAAATGTTTACCTTTATCACAAAATCGCCCTTTCAGCAGCTTGTTCTGTTTTTTACGATTCTAAAGCAATTCACTTTCATAGTTATTGATGATGGTTGTTGTTGTTGTTGTCTGCCGGGCAGCATCTGCATCCGATGTGCTCAACTTATCACTGGCATCCCTTAAATCATTTAAGGCATCTTCTATCTCGCCCAAATTTTCTGCCCCCAATCGCAACTCCAGGTCTTCCAAAAACACCCCTGAATACAACGACGCCTCTTCAGCGAGTATCATGGCATCTCCCCGGTTATTTTCACTTAAGGCCTCTTCATTTTCCTCCAGTTCGCCTTCGACTCGCCCAATGAACCCTTTGCTCAGTTCGCTCACAATCGTATCGGCAGTAACACTTGATACATCACCGGTAAGCTGGGATTTAATGGTTTCATTCCCCGTGGGGTTATCACGAGAGACAAATTCTTCGATAATCCGGTAGTAAACCTCACCTTCTTTTTGC
>Ga0209212_1003569_pt1 | contig 20336 bp, 10 predicted proteins | sample RifGroC2_FD_183996 | JGI IMG/M metagenome (GOLD analysis project Ga0209212, IMG submission 183996) | Groundwater microbial communities from Rifle, Colorado, USA - Groundwater C2 (SPAdes) (version 2) | ecosystem: Environmental > Aquatic > Deep subsurface > Groundwater | place: Rifle, Colorado... | reverse complement strand
TTGCGCACTGCCTCCCTCTCTTTACAAGGACGCTCTATTACTTCTAAGCGACAACATATTGAGTACAATCGGACATCTTGCCGAATAAGAAAGAACCCTATTGCGCCACCCAAACAACCCCCGCATTTATCTGTATGAATTGGGAAATTATAATCCAGCCAATCCGCCGGATTACTCAGCATAGCCAGCAGCCATTCGATGGTGCGATAAAGGAAGAGGTAAATGTATTTCATAATTATCAGCCGCTCTTATATCAAACCGGCAACCCTTAATACTTTAGAATTACTTTATCCTCTTTTCCCGAGAAAGACGGGGTTTGGGTTCTGCCGTAGAGGCGGCGGGCGTAGTAGGGGACGTTTTCGGAAATGTAGTCGTATAGCTCGCCGTAAGTTAGGGTTCTGTCGCCGTTTTTGTCTGCTGCGCTCTGGAGGCCTTTCAGGAAGAAATAGGTGAACAAAGAATGCCTTTTATCAGGGTACCAAGAGGAGACCTGTTCGGCCTTGGAAGAAGTGAAGATATTGATCTTGCCCGCGCCGGGTAGAATAGGGATAACCCTGAGTGGACTGGCCTTTGAAATAATAGAGCCTTTGTCGGACATGCCGCTGAAGCAGGCGTCTATAACCACGGTCATATCGCGGGCCGGCACCCTGGAAAGATTCTCGTAGAAGACGCTTAGCGGGTAGCCGCTGAATTTGACGTAATTCGGATCAGAATCCGACGGCACAAAATAACCCTCTTTACTGTCCAGGTCCGGCGCGCCGTGGCCGGTGTAGTAGACAAAAACCTCTGATTGGCCTTTCTTTATATAGTCGTAAAGTTGGCCTTTATAGTTATCCTTGTTGCCGAAGACTTTTTCCAGGTCGGCCTTGGTCGGATTCTCAAGATAAATTATATTCCCTTCCAGGTAGCCCATGGTTTGTATCAGATACTCCCTCACCAATTCCGCGTCATTTAAGGCATATTCCACCGAGGGGACATATTTACTGGCATAACTCTTAACCCCAATAACTACCGCCACGCCGCCTGGATTAGCCGGCGGAGAATTTTCCGGGATGACCAGGAGTTCATCGCCGAAGGTCGGCGCGGTGTTGAACTTCTTTTTCCCGTTCACCGCCGGCGCTATGTTTACTCTTAGAGCGAGCGGCAGCGATTCGTTCACGGCTATAGGCAGCTCAAGACTTTTGCCGAATCTCTCTCTTTGCTCGGAGATTTTTAAAGTGAAGGGATACTTTTTGGCAGCCCGGTATAATTTAGACACGGTGACCGCGAATTTAAGCTCCCGCCAGTCGCCGCTTTCCAGAGCGCCTATTTCATAAACCTCGCCTATCTTATCGTCAGCTAAAAGCCGTATCTCATCCTCATCATCGCCTGTCACCAACTCGGCTAAGACAGCCCTGGCGTCGCCGCCGTCATTTTTCAGAACCACGCTGACCTCAGCGGACTCTCCCGGCTCTAAAACCCTGTTCCCGTTCCCGAAAGCCAGTCTTTCCGGCCCCTTATAAGAACCGTCATCGATACTTATTCCATAGATCCTGAATTTAGGAGGGACCAGCGCGAAGGTATTGAAGTTCACTACTACCGGGTCCGGCGGGTTTCCGTTATCCTCGGCAAACTCGATAATTACGGTGCCTGTACCATCGTTCAGATTGTAATTAGACATTACCGGGATTTCCAATGTTTTGGCTTCTCCTGTATCCAAATCTCCAAAAGTGAACATTGGCGGAACAGTAATATTAGGCGCTTTACACTCTACGAAAGCCTGCAAATTGCCCGCCAGGCCTCCGGAATTTTTTACCTTCATTGAGATGACGGCGGAATCCCCCCCGGTCAGCCCCTGCTTATTTCCGGTATCCTTAAAGCTGATATCCAGGACTTTGAGCCTTGCGGGTTTTGCCATAGCTAAAGCGGCGCCTCTTTCATCCGGAATTTCTCTAGGAGGAACGACTATCTTTTCTTCGGCGCCAAATTTTACGCCATGATTAAATCCGCCAATAATGCTCATGTCGGAGTTTTTGGAAACACCGCCGAACAAGAACTCAATTCCTGCATACCATTTAGAGACGTTTAAACTGCCGAAAACGTATGTCTTATCGGCATTACCATCTCCGCAGTAGGATTCTCCTCTATGAATAGAAACATGCCCGGCCTTAAGCCGCAGGAAGCCTCCGGAATCAACAACTAGCCCTAAATCATGCACCGACCGTTTTCCCATGCCTGTCGGATTGCCGACGCAAGTAACTGATACGTCATTCTGGTCTTTTAACAGCAAGGAGGTTGAATATTCGTAAACGAATCTGACTCCACCTTCCTCCATGCCTTTTCCACGCCAGGTAACCGGTGAATAGAAGACGCTAAGAGGCAAATAGTCGATCAGGTAGTCCGGCTTTTTGTAGTAGGACGACTGCCCTGTAACGCGCCACCCATTGTCCAACGTGGTTTCACGCACAGAATATTCCCACTTCCCGTATCTTAGCGTGACCGCAGATACCCCGAATCCTATTTTACTTTCCGGCAGCAGGAATTCTAACTTTAAGATATCCAGGCGTGGTACCGAGGACAGACTCAAGGAAGCCATGTTGTAGCTATAAACCATCTCTCCCGGCTCAGCGACTGAGGCGCGCCCGGGACAGAGCAGTAAACAAGCGATCAACAGGGCTTTCATAGGTTTAACCGGCCGCTCCGCTGCCCGGCTGTTGCGCCGGGCAAGCACGCTGACTATCTCACCTTTTCTTCTTTCGCCAGCTCCTCGAACATGGCGTCGGATTTATTCCGGAGATAATCCCTGGTTTGGGAGCTGATCCCGTTTTCAGCTTCCAGGTACTTCTTGAACTGGTCGAGGTCCAGCTTTACCAGAGAATAGACCGTCCCGTCACGCCTCTGGTAGCGGTCTACCACCTGCACCCCGGCCCGCGTACCGTTCTGGTAGGTCTTGATGACCCTCTCTACGAGTTGGCCGTCGCTCCCGGAATAATCTTTCATTATACCGGAGCTGTAGGTCTCGAAGATCTTCTGCAGATCAGCCCTGGCGCGATTATCCGCGGCTTCCCGCCGAAGGGATTCGTCCTTGAGGGTAGGCATGGCCAGGCCGACGCCGTAAAACGCCTTGCCGCCGCCGCTAAAAGCGCCGGAGCCCCTCATGGTCCAATCCGGACCGCCGGTCACCTTGCTGGTGGTGGCGCAAGCGGCCGTAAAACACATCACTACGGTTAACAACAGTATTTTTTGCATATAGTTTCTCCTTATCTGATTATCTGGTACGGCAGAACGGCCATAGCCCACTCGCTGCGCTTTAACCTGGCCAACTTCACCATGACTTCCTTCAACTTTCCCGAGGACAGGGTATTGTCTGCCCCAGCTAAATCGTTTTCAGTAAACAGCGGAGCAGTTTTTGTGGCTATAACATGCAGCACTTCCGTGGTTTTATTCATGCCGGTCGGCAGAGTGGCTTTCAGACCCACCCCCGATCCGTTCGGAGGAAAGCTAAAGACCTGCCCTGCTACAACCTTGCTGAATCTGGACAAGTCATTAGGATAAACCAAGTAGACGTTCTGTTCCTGGTCGACACTCAAGATCTGGAGGAAGGCGTCTTTTGTAAGCACGGCCGAAAACCCAAGGTTTTCACCATCCATTAAAACCGTCCTGCTGAGGCCAAGTTCTTTGCCGGCCTGCTTAAACTGGATTTCGAAATACGGGTCCGGCTCGCCGTTAAATACAACCTCGCCTTTAATTTTGACCCGGCATTCAAAGGTTCCATCGGGCAGGTTAATGAATTCCGGTTTGCCGAGTCTTTCCCATTTAGTAACTCCCTTGCTCCACAGCTGTAGATACCTTGCTACGGCCTGCCCTTGTTCACCACCTTGCTGTGACAGCACATCACTAAAGCCGTAATATGTCTCAGCCCCATAGGAACGGAGCGCTTTACCAAGCGCGTCCTCTTCCGCCTGCTGCTCCGCATAAAGTTGAGTCTCTGCTTTCGACATTTTCCAGGACCCTGTTGCCTCGAATGCAAAAGAGTGTGGTTTATTCACGAGGTCCGTACTCACCTGCGGCCGCGCTTCCTGGCTGGTGGAGATGGACCTCTTGTTCCCCTCCGCTTCCAACTCCCTGAACATCTCATCAGATCTCTGGCCCAGATTCGGTGCCTTTGCTATTGAGGCGCACCCCTGGAGAACGATTAAGAGCGGGATTATTCGCTTCATAATTCCTCCTTGCTCTTCCCTATGTCATGTATAGCTGTCCGGTACATCCCCATGAAAGTTGCCTCATATTCATCAGCGCTCATCTTGGCCTGCATATTTTTTGTAATAAGAAAGAACACATTGGCGGCAGTGTAGGCCAACCCGCCAATAACCATGGTTACTATCAAATCAGCTCTTGTATTCTTATCTTTCTCTTCGGAAAACACCTTACCGATAAGAGCATTCATGTTTTTAATAAATATATTTATTGAACCCCTAATAGTATTAGCATCAGCGGTTACTTTCCTCTTCTTTTCCTCTTCAGTTGCCTTCGTCTCCAGGCTGGCAATAATTTCCTTAGCTGTCTGCCCCTTCGGAGTCTCTTTGGAGGTTTTCTCATAATACTCTTCGAAGGGATTATTGTTTTCGTTCATATTGTTCCCCCTCCTTGTTGCCAGCTCAAGTTTGGCGATAATTTCATCCATTAGTTTCGTCATTAATCCGACTACATATGTGGTATGGTCAATGCTCTTTAAACTTATTGTCGCTGCGACAAAGAAAGAAATCCCATCGAGAAGGTTTCTCTCTGCGTCCGAAGTATCCCCCATAACCTCCACGCGAACCGTCCTTGAGTTTGACGCCTTGGTATTCCGAAGATAATTACCTTTGCGGTGTGGTTCGTTCATAAGGCCTCCGATACAAATACTATACGGCCCCGTTCCGACAGCGTGGTGTCGGGGCAGTTTACTACTAGCCCAACTTAGTTATGGGATATGGAGGATACTGGATTTACAGGAACGATATAACAGAAGTCGTTCTGAAAACATCTGGAGTGATATAAAGTATACGGATTTACTATCTATTCTTTCTCAAATCCCTGAGCCCGGAAGTTTAGTGTGCGAGCGTTTTCTGTTACTGTCCTAACAATTTGCTCCGTGGCACCTGACGGAAGACTAGCCTCTATTTCAAGCGTCACCTTCACTTCTGCACCGGGCAAAGCAAGAAGGTGAGAAAGGACTTCAACCCCTATCTGCCCGGCATCCCTACCCGTTCTAAGCGGATTAAGGTCTACACTTGCATGGAAGCGTTTTGGAAGTTGTTTGGCTGGCACAGGCGCTGGAGCCTGCGAAGGATTATCGGCTGCGGGGCTGCCTTGATTTGTGGGCGCTGTTGCTGTAGCGCCATTCAACGGCAAAGCTGCGGCAAGGGTTTCGGCCTGATGTTGTGTACGTGCGACATCCGCACGAACAATTATGCCACCGAGGTTATGCTCATCAATCATAACCGACTGCCCACAGCGTAAACCCTGATACCTTTTAGCTATTTCATCAAAACCATCAGCAAAGGCAAAAGAATCCTGTGGCCAGGTCAACAGGCATATCCCGTCCGAAAGCGCCTTAAGCAGAACTTGGGGATTTCGTAAGCGAGGCAAGTAAACATAACTGGAGAAATCTTCCACTAACTGCTTTACCTGCACATGGTTACCGCCCCCGCGCCAAAGCGGAATCCTATCCAAATAGATTTTAAGCGGCGAGGCTGCATACCCGGTGATAAGTAAATCCTCATTACGCAGTTTCTTCGCTGCACGCACTGCCAACGCTTCCTGCCCGGAAAGGCGCATAGGTTTAATGGTCAACTGAGCCTGAGGAGTATCCTGAGTGGGAATTAAAAGCCACTGATATGCTTCCGGGATACGCGCCTGTAGCGTCGCCTCAACATTGTGCTTCTGATTTTCAGCCTGCTTTAGCTGATGCGCTGTAAGATTTAATGTAGCTTGCTCCGTTACAATAGAGGTCCAAGCCAGATAGCGGCGCACAGCCTCTTCTAAATCCTGAAGCTTTGTTTGATCCACTGCCAGAAAAACCAAAGTATTCCTGTAAAGACGTGGAGAGCTCCCTCGGGTTTCAAGGATTGAAAGCGCTTTAGTTATCGCAGCACACCCATCTTCTTTTGAGTAAGGCGCATCAATTCCCAAAACCACTAGTCTGGCGTCCTGCTCGTCCGGCACATCCTGACTTGATTGGGGAAACGGATGGACTCTGCAGAAATCACCGGGCGCTTTTAAATTTTCCCTAAGACGACGCTCTAATTCACGCGCAATGGCCTCACGCGCGGATTTAAGTTGTTCGGCACGGTCATCCGCCAGTTTGGTAACGGTCGGTTGAGTAGAATACCAATATCTGGCGGAATCCTGGTAAAGATAGGTGGCTGACGCAGCTAACCGCCTGAGTGCGTCCGTAAAAAGTGCAGGGGCATCTCCAGGCATAATGCTCCCCAATTTAATACGGCGCTCTTCAAGTCCGCGGTTATTCGCACCTGACATAGGCGCTGAGCCCAGGAAAATGGTGCGGGCGATACGACGGCAAGCTTGCAGCTTGCCTAAATTCGGAACATCCCCATCAATACGCAGCGGCAAAGAATTGTTGCCGTCGACATCTTTTTCAATTACCGGGACCCAGTTATCGCTTAAGTAGCGCGTTAGTTCATCCTGCACACGCTGGTCTTCGATGGGGAGATTTGCAGGCATTATAAGCGGATTTTTGTCCCCTTTCTCCCAAAGGCTATGTATAACAGCGGCCATAAGACGCAGCACTCCGCGAGTACGCTGAAATTTAAGCAGCGTAGACCAGTCATTATAAAGCCGGTCAAAAACTTCAGGGTGAATAGGATAGGCCGCTTTTAAGCGGCGTTCATATTCTGCCTCTTTGCAGTCTGGAGGGAAGTCCCCATCGTTTTCACGATAGAATTCAGAGAAAGCTTTGGCTACGGCATCCTGGGCCACGAACTGCGCCTGCTCTTGCATAGGCTCAAATAAGCGCCGGCGTACTATCTCAAAACCCTCTTCCGCAGTCGCTGGCCGCCAGGAGGCCTCTACACGGCCAATAGCATTACGGAGCCTGCTGAGAGCTTCGCGACCGCGCTCCCCGCCCACTTCAGCATCATCTGCCTGATTGGGGGTTGGGGAAACGCTTGCCCCGGCATGCGAGGCCGGCAAGCTTATAACAACCAAACAGCAGTCGGCAGCTTTAGCTGACTCTGTAAGGGTTTGGGCAAATGTGAAATGGGTCTCAAAAGTGCCAGCAGGCAAGTCGGCCTGTTCATGTAATTGCCTTGCATACGCAACCCATTCGTCGATAAGAATTAAACATGGGCCGTATTTGTTGAAAAGCTGGGTAAGGCGGTCACCGGGACTTGTGGCTTTCTCGTCATCTGCGCGCACCAACTCAAAGGCTTCTTTACCGCCGAGCTGATATGCCAATTCCCCCCATAAAGTGCGGACGATAGTACCATCAGCTTTTTTTATTGGGTTGCCGGGAGAAATCTTATTTCCGACAATTACCACACGCTTTACTGCAGGCAGTGTAGTTGTTCCTGTGACCTTAAGTATTGATTCTATTCCAGGCAATTTGGAAAGACCAATTCCAGAAACCATATGATACAAAGCCAGCATTGAGTGGGTTTTTCCACCGCCGAAATTAGTCTGTAACTGTATTACAGGGTCACCGCCTTTCCCTGTTAAACGCTGTACCGCGCCTGTAAGCAAATGTTTTAAACTTTCAGTGAGATAGGTCCGGCGGAAGAACTCTATTGGGTCAAGATACTCCGGGACACCTTTTTTACAATAAACCTGCCAAAGGTCCGCGGCGAACTCTGCCTGCTGATAGTTGCCACTTGCCACATCTTTGTGCGGGCTTACCACATCACGCCAAGGCTTTAAGATGCCTTGAAGCTGACTTTCTATAGTTGTACCTGCACGCCGTTTTTCTGTACGTACCTGCTCGTTAAACCGCACACGCAGCAACTCCATGGCCAAATTATCCAAATCGTCGCTTTGCGGGGCGGAAACAGATGTTAAAATTCGACTTGCGCTGTCGATAGCACGATGAGCGTCATTGGTACAAAAGGTCCCCTGATGCGCCCAAGCATTGCGGACATCGCGGAGTTCACTAACCAAAGTACGCTCGGCATGACCAAGAGTTTTAGAAAAGACCGGGTTCCACAAATGCCAGATCAGATCAAGAAGGATAGCGATATCGAACTTGGGATTCTCAGCAGTCCCGAAACTTTTAATCTGTTGCGGAGAAAACCCAGTTTTAATTTTTTCAAACCACGCAGTATTAAATTCAGCTTTCAACTCGCGCTCGACAAAAGGCTGTAAACCGCCCCTAAGGAGTTCAAGCATTTTGCCTACACGGTCATGATTGGTTATTGCCATAAATTATTCACCTTGGTCGAACAGTGTTGTCTGGGCAGGTTGTGCCGCCCTGGTTTCTTTGGCCATCCTGGAAATTTCCGGCCAGCTCTGGACAAGGGCATTATAGGAAAGCGCTTCCTGCGCGCGTTTTTTACGCTCGCACATGGAATACAGCCGGTAAGCAAGTTCGCGCGCTATTTCGGCTTTAGCTCCAAGCTTTGCGGCGAGATCAGCAGTGCCAGACTCGCCATTGGCTTCAAGCACACGGATCAAGTGGTGAACAATTTCCCACACGGTAAGGCGTTTGTCTGTTGACGGATCCCAGTCCGCAGGTAGTTCTGCCGGTTTGAACAGCCGAACCTTGCCTGAGGCAGATTCCACAATACCAGCATCAACCATGCCACCTACGCTTGTGTTTTTAGCTTTAGAAAGAGTTTCTGCAACTCCGTATTCACCTTCCGCAAACCCATACTGTTCAAACCAGGCTAATGCCCAGCGTGTATCGGGATCGAAGTCTCCTTCTTGTTCCGCAAGCACTTCATCAAGGGTCTGGTTTATTAAAGAAAGAGCAGCACGAACTGGCAACTCTTTGCCCTCTGCATCCAGCACTTTGGAATATCGTGTATAGATAGCTATTCCAGGTCCAATGGCGGATTGGGCAAGGTCTACAGGCGCAATATTTCCAGATTGCAGATGAGCAAGCGCTGCCGGAAGCTCGGCCTGGAGTGTGGTAATAAACTCGCGGCGTGTGGCAATTGGGGCACTGAGAATTCGCTGGCGGCACACAAGAACAATGCTGGAGGCAAGTGCATTCGTCTCATCACTAATCGGTCTATTACCGAACTCTGTACGCATTGGCCAAGTCCCACTAATGGAAAAACCAGCGCGGATTACAGCATCTAAAAAGACTTCCCAGCCTGTACTCGCAGTTCCATCAACACCTTCATCCTCTGATTGCTTGAAGGCATAATATATTGTAACCGGAAATGCAGGATGGGCTTGCTCCGCTAAACGGTGCATAGCTTTGGTCATGCCTTTCAAAAAGAATGTCTCTGCTTTTTCTTTTGTGCCATGGCGATAGGGAGTGGCTATCAACTCTTCGGCTTTGGGGACGGCTAGAGTACTAAACACCTCAGGGAATACAGACTTAAGTGAGCGACGCAACCAGATATAAAAATAGTCCGATAAGTCCGCGTATGTTATATTGTCATAGTAGGGCGGGTCCGTAGAAATAATTTTATTAAGGCTAATGGATTGAATGGCCGCATCAGCTTGCGCCGCAATTCCTCTTTCTTTAGAGGGCATTATCTGAATAGCTTTCCAAACCCAATCAAGCATAGCAGACCAATTGCCCGTCGATTCACTAAAAACATTTACTTCAGCAAAGTCCCATACCATTGGGATTGCTTGACGAGCAAAAGTATTTCGTATTGCTCCAATCTTATTAATCCACCCACAATTGGATGACCAATAGTCACTACACTTATCAACTGCAAACCCTAAGTATAGTGACACAGCTTCAGCATAGGCTGTGGCGCCGGTGCCACCATCACGTAAAGTTTTACTATCATCTTTCATCCCAGCTACGAGTGCATCGTGTTTAATCTGCACGCTGGCATCAGAAACCAGATCCGAAAATGTTGCCAAAGCCACAAGTTGCCGTGACGTGAATAGATCTCCATAAGTGGCTAAACCATATTTTACCGTCCAGAAATTTCGCGGGTCATTGGGGAGCGGAGTTTCAGGCTTCCATGTTGGCTGCGCCTTAAAAGCAACGGACTCGTGCTCCGCAGTGGGCGACATGTATAAACGTTCTCGATCTCCCGCAGCTACTATTGCCATTAGCCGGGCCCCCATGCGCCCAGCCATCCCTTCGGCTTTAATATAGTCACTCGTTATCGGAGTCCCTGACATTAAACACCTAAAGTTTGCCCCACGCGAAAGTTTCGTGCCGTTTATTATTCCTTCCTCATTTTCTGGTTTTCCCATCTTAACAATGAAGCTATAGCTATTGCCCTCAATAACAGGCTCAACATAGGCTTCTTTTCCGACCTTAGTCGAAAGCATAAAGGTAGATGTAAGCGGGACCTCGACGTCAGCAAAGGCTGGGTTTGGACTCTTTACGGTGCGCACCCAAAGATAGGCTATAACGGTGAGCATTCTTACTTTCGAATCGCCTTGGGACAGAGTATTGTTTTTATGCTGTTCCTGTTCCCTTTCCCAACCTTGTTTTTCCAGGTCCGTAGCGTGCCGCCAAGAACTATTCATTTCCTGAATTGCTTTTACTTTAGGGTAAAATTGTCCAATGCGCTTTTCAGCCTCAGTACGCATCCATGTTCCATAGTACTGAACATCATTAGCTAGACCATGGGCCCCATGCCATGTTTGTGTACCGACATCTTTACTCTTGGCTTCTGGGTTCACAGGCGGCATATTGCTAAACTTGGGCGGTATTTCTATCATTGCTTTGTTAATTAGTACAGCAATGGGATTTAGGTCGGAGGCATAACTTTCAAGTCCAAGCCGTTGAGCCTCCAATGGTAAAGCGCCTCCGCCCGCGAATGGGTCGTGAAATGCGGGGAGTTTAATGCGGTTAAAAAGTTCTTTAGCCTTTGGGTGACCGGCATTTTCAGCACAGGCCCTACGCCAACTTAGCCATATTTCAGCATTAGCTTGTTTCAACACTTCTGGGTTGGTCGTGCTTTCCCATTTAACTAGATCCTCGAGTATTTCAAATAGGCGCTGGCGCTCCTGTTCTGCAAGTATTTCATCTAGTTCAGGTTCAGGGCCCGCAGCTGGTGCTGAAATTTTATTTTCTGCAGCCAAGCCAGCAATACGTCTGACCTCTTCCCATGCTTTTTTTCTGGCTTTCAGTAAAAACTCAGCTTTACGGCGCAACTTAGGGTCGGAACGCAAGGTGTCGACATAGGCCGAGGGATCGTCCACCATCTGTGCAAAAATAACTGCACGCGCTGTTGCCAATGGCCGGCGTGCCCACCAAAGATGCAGGGTGCTCGGATGGCCATGGCGTATAGATTTTTCCCGTGCGGATGCTTTATTTATAGCCTCAAGCGGCAATGCCACTTCAATAAGTTTTTTTCCCTGGGGCTTAGTCATTGGTAAAATCCTGTTTAAATTGAGGGACTAAATTTAAAACTTCGATATACGCGTCTTTTTCTTTGCCTTGCAGTGGCTTTGCGGTCTTGAGATTTTCGGAAATCTGGTTAAGCAGTGTGCTGGTATAAGCAACCAACTCAGCCATCATAGGAGAGACCATAGGTTGCAGTTGTGTTAAGCCTTCGGCCAATTCTCTACGCATATTCCCGAATAGCTCCGGGGCCTGAGCCTTTGCCTTCGCCTCTAAAACCGCCAAAATACGTTTTTTAGTCCCTACGCCGGATATAGCGCCAGCTTCTTGATAGGCGGGCAGCATAAAGCTTGCCACAGTTTCCACTTGCCCGGCCACCAGTTTCTGTCGTGTAGACTGTATTTGCTCCTGGGCAGAATTCTTAAATTGATCAGCCCTAAGTTTAAATCCTTCCCGCGCATTACTAAGAGATTTTTCTAAAGCCGCTGCCAACCCGCTGCAATCGTCATGCAACATTGCAAGCTGGCCGCTTACAAAATCTGTAAGTCGCTGAAGCTGATCAACAGAGCCCTGAACTAAACCATCTATGCTTTGACCGAGGTGCTGGCCGAAAAATTCTTCCCACAGCCCAGGCGTTAACTCGAGAAAAGTATAGGTGACGTCTTCATTGAAATCGTAAACCTCTTGTTTATCGTTTTTAAACCGCCCTTTACGCCTTGGACTCACTACGGCCACCAAAGTACGCCAATGCATCTTTTCCCATCTTGAAAAAGTTTTTTCAAGATTTTTTAATGCAGACGCATCTACTGTTGAAAGCTTTTTGTTAAAGTTTTGGCAGTGCTCATTAAAAAGGGCCTCGGAACTAGTCAGTGCAGATTTTAAGCTAGAATCAGCCAGGGAAAGCTGTTCTTCAGCAGCAGCTTGGAAACGCTGCCAGTTAGCTATTGCATGTTGATTGGAGAGTTCAAAGTCCTGGGTTTTTTTTGAAAAAAAAACCCCCAGTGCATCCCCAAGTATCTTAGCACGTGCAGAAGCGGCATTAAGCCTGGCTTTTGCATTGTAATTAACATTGAGACCGCTTAAATACTTAATTAAAGCTGGGATATCGGAGTGTGGAACATCGATTTTATGTCCATCGTTGTAGAGTGGATTTTTGCCGATTGCGTGCAAATACGAGGCGGTCGACACCACAAAAGCGGGGATGTTTTTGACCTTGTCTAAAAACATTTCTTCATGGCCGGTTTTAATGGAGACATCAATAATACCTTGAGCGATCCCTTTTAATTGAGAGCAGATTTCCTTTTTAACTTCACTCTTTCTAAAATCAAGCGGACTGGAAATATCCCCGTTATAGTCTTCGGGATTTTTTCCCATCTGCCTCAGGACTTCCTCTAAATTAAAAATATCACCATGAGTGGCAATAACCGAGAAAGTCGGCAACCTACCTTCGATATAAAGCCTAAACAGTAATTTTTGATCTTGAAGAAGGTCCTTAAAAACCCTACTAATAGCGTTTTGGCTATTGCAAACAAGCCAGACATTGTGAGCTTCTGCCAGATACTTAAATGTCACCTGTTCCCTGGCTGGATTTGGATCATCAAGCCCGGGAAGATCAACAAGAACCATTCCATCAGCTAGGACTTGAAATGGCCCACTAATTTTCACTTCCGCAATAAGCGGCCAGAATTTTGCATCCTCATGCTGATTGCGTCCGACTAAATAGCGTTTAACCTCATCACTGAGATTTTTAGTTTTTTCTTTACTAAATGATAATGGGGTATTGTGGTTATTAATGTGCTGCAGAATATTTTCCGGCAACAGGCAACCGGCGTCATTTATATGGCTCTTAAAGTCAAAAGTCTTAACATCCACAACATTATAGACCGCCTCTATCTTCTTAGATGCAGCTTCAAACTCATGATAAATCCCTTTATCTTCGTGGTCCTCCAATTTATAATCATTTAAATCGCTGACTAACTGTTGAAGGGACTTAAGCTCATTGCGCCATTCCTCAAGACCGATAAAATATATTTCAGCGTTGTATGTTTGGGTCGATGCATAATGTATTGAGGTAACTACTGCGGTACAGGCTCCCACAGCCCCACCTACCGCTAAAACTTTCTCCCCCAGTAAGGCGTTGATAAGCGAGGATTTTCCCTGTTGTGTGGGCCCCAACATTGCTAGCGTTAAATCCGGTTTAGGCTCAAGCAACTTCTCGATAGCATCTAATTCCGACTTCCATCCTTGTAATTCCGAAGCATACTTACCATTAAACAGAGGTTCCACTTTTTTTTCAAGGAAATTCCGAACCTCTACAAGATAAGTTTTTAAGTCTTGGTCCATAAAGCTTTATGCTGGCTTGTTTGCACGAGCTATCAATTCCGCAAAATTATAATTTACACTGGTAACGCCAAAATCAGGTTCCTTGTGAAAAGGCTGCCGAATATAATGGATATTATGCCCGTTTTCAGTGAACTCTACAATTCCCAAAATAAAATCCTCAGGCTTGTTTAAAGAGTAGAGGATTTCATTACGGGTTACGGTTATGGTTGCCGCGCCAGAAACCCGGCCTTTAACCTCTATAAACCGAAGCTTGCCGGTGCCTGGGATCTTACTTTCAATATCATACCCAAGCTTTTCGGTTTCCTTGTCTACAGGGTCAAAGCCAAGTTCGCGTTCCTTGGCCATAATAATTTCTCTGGCTCTTGCCCCTGCCGCTTGAGTATCCATGGTTTCGGATAAGACTGGCGTACACCCACTGGGATTCAATTTAGCCAATAACCCAGCTGGAACAACCAAAAAGCCGCCCAGTACTATCGGCGGGAGCGCTGAAATCTGTTTTTCGCGCTTTATTTCATCCAACCGCGTCTCAAGACGCGCCTGAAGCAAGTCGGCACGTTTCTGAGCCTCGTTGGAGTTTAAACGCGCATTGGGTTTCCCAGCCTCCTCCTGCAGGTGGAGTTCTTGGGAACGGTGGTCCCAATACTGAATTTCTTTACTAAGCCGTTCCTTAACCGCGGATTCTGTTTTTGCTAGAAGTTCCTGCTTTCTGGAGTTTACCTCTTGATAATGTTCCGGCACCACTTTTGAAATTGCGTAGCTGGCGGCAACTTTCTCCAGGTCTGCTTTTAGCCAATTGCACTCTTGGCGTGCCAAAATAGTTTTTACTTCAGGGTCATCAGCTTTTAACGGGCGATAATCCAGATAAGGCGCATAGTGAAGGTGTTTGGTCTCCCCATCTTGGTTAATATCCACATACAATAGCTGTTTGGAAATCACACGCTGCTCGTTGTTCCTGGTTCGAGTAGCGTCCTGCAAGGCATGCTCAAGATAAAAGACCATGTGAGGTTTGTCACCTGGGTCACGCTCGTCAATTAAAATTGTCCCCCGTCTTAAAAGATCACGGTGACGCTCTAACACGAGATCTATTGTGGACCTTAAAAGAGGATGCCCTGGCGCGAGGAAAGCAGCCAATGGCTGATTTTGGACCTCTATAAGAGTCTTTTCAAAAACCACGCGTTGATATTTTGAAAGAACAACTTCGCCCATGCCTAAAAATCTATCACGGGCACGCAATCGCGGTGGGACATTTGTAATTTCATATCTGCGGCTTTCTCGCTCGGCTATTGTCCCATTCAATTGCTTGAAAGCTTCCATAAAGAACGACTCTATATAGTGTGGCTGCAACCGCCGCGCGTCAGCACGCTCCATGTCCGCACGGATAGCCTGAACCCGGCTTGCATCCATAGAGTCGTGAACCAAGGCGTGCTCAGCCAATAACTTACGCAAATTATCCTGGTCAAGAGCCCCAGCGACCACCTGGGTAAGTTTCGCTTGGTTTTCAGGAAGTGCGCCGTAAAGAATCGCGTCGAGAAGCAAGTCTTTTAACGCGCGGCCATCAAACTCCACCTTGCCAAGCACATCAAAAACCTGGCCCCCAAGAGCGTTACGGCATTCATTTAGCTTTTCGAGCAATGTTTGGTAAACCTGTCCCTCGCGTGTGTCGCCAGCCACAAGATTCCACAAATGACATATTTCTGTCTGCCCTATACGATGAACGCGACCGAACCGCTGTTCAATACGGTTAGGGTTCCACGGCAAATCGTAATTGATCATTAGGTGCGCACGCTGCAAATTTATTCCTTCGCCAGCGGCGTCGGTGGCCAGCAGGATCTTAACTTCTGGGTTGTATAAAAAAGACTCCTGAGCCTTTGCTCGCTCTTTGCGATCCATACTACCATGGATTTCGACCAGAGCATTAGTTGTTCCGAACAAAGTTGAAATACGGTCTTTGAGATAACTTAAAGTATCTCGGTGTTCGGTAAATATCACAAGCTTCTGGTGTGGAGTACGCGTAGGCGCATTTTTTCCGGTTAGCCCCAATGACGCTGGAATGGGCTCGGCACTTGCCCCAACAGAAAACAAGAAGTTTAGGAGACCCGAAACCTCACGCCATTTAGTATCTTCGCCACTACGACGAACAGCCACAGCAAGATCCTCAAGTCTTTTTAGTGTCGCCAGTTCGGATTTTAATTCGGTAATAGTCTGAGAGGCAGTAGCTTTATCAAAAATAGCTGTCTCCTGCGCCTCTAATTCATTTTCAGGAGTATCTTCCAAATCTTCTTCTTCGTAATCTTCTAGCGGCGCCGCACCGTGGAGAACAGGGACTTGTGCATTAGTGCGCTGGAGCGACTCAACTTCCTGAAGCCACGCCTCAAGCCGTGCACGGCGGCGTTTTAACGATTGTAGAATCGCTTCCGGGGAAGACGCCAGACGTCGCTGTAATATGGTTAAAGCAAACCCAACTGTCCCACCCTTGCCCTGATTTACTAATTTTTTTGCCTTATTAAATTCCGTACGCACATATTCAGTAACAGCCTCATAAAGCTGGTCCTCTAATCGGGACAGTTTGTAGGGGACCGTATGTGCAAACCGTTCAGGAAACAACGGTGTTCCATCAAACTTAAGGAGATTTTCTTTAACCATCCTTCGCATTAAATCAGAGGCGTCCGTAGAAGGAACTCCACTCCGAAATTTCCCCTCAAACCGGTCGGTATCAAGTAGCGCTAGAAAAAGCTGGAAATCAGCTTCTTTACCGTTATGCGGCGTAGCCGTCATCAATAGGAAATGTCTGGTTAGCGAGGAGAGCGCCTGCCCAAGTTTATAGCGCTTAGTATATGAGACTTCACCATTAAAATAACTGGCAGAAAGTTTATGTGCTTCATCACAGACCACCAAATCCCACCGTGCATCGGGCGTGTTCAATTTGGCCTGAGTTTCCTCATCTCTGCTTAGTTTATCCAGGCGCGCAATCACGAGGTTGTTTTCTAAAAACCAATTATTAGAGCCAGATTGCTCAAGGCCCTCATTTGTCATTATTTTAAAAGTCAGATTGAACCGACGACCAAGTTCATCCTGCCATTGCTCCGCCAGGTTACCGGGACAAACAATAAGACAGCGCTGAACATCACCTCGGGCTATTAGTTCCTTAATCAACAACCCGGCCATAATTGTTTTACCTGCACCAGGGTCATCTGCCAATAAAAAGCGTAGCGGCTGACGCGGCAACATTGCTTCATAAACCGCAGTTATTTGGTGAGGCAAAGGTTCAACTAACGAGGTATGCACTGCTAATAGAGGGTCAAAGAGGTGTGCGAGATGTATCCTTTGGGCTTCAGAAACCAGACGAAAATCCGCACCCAGACCGTCAAGGCTCCAGGCACGGCCAGCTGCGACAATATCTAGTTGATTTTCCTGGTGACGATAAAGGACTTGATTCCCAAGCCGTCCATTTGAATCCCGATATATAACTTCAAGGGCATCTGAGCCGAACCATTTCACATTTTCAACAGTCACATTACAGTCAGGCAATAAGCCGCTAACTGAACATGCAGGCTGCAAATCTTCCAATCTGCTCATGATTTTCCCTTTCAGGCGATGAAAATGAACTCTATTGGGATTAATTGTGCCGTGAACTACCCCGCTAATCCCATTTTTCAATTTTACATCTTTAAGTTGGCAGGTGCTACTTATAATTATTTCGCGAATATTATGAGAAAATTTTCAGAAAGCCAACGATCCTCCCCGGACTAGAGGTCGGAGCTATTTCGGTGCGTTCACACGAAACCACTCTAAGCTTGCTAACTGTCGGATTCTATTCAGTCGGTTCCTAAATCTACACGCACCTAAGCGCCTGCCGCACCCACAGGGGCAGGCATGTTTATTTGCGTTGCGCTCCTTCACGCCTAGCAGCGCTACCGCTTGTTTCGTCTGTTCAATGTTTTGCAGCCCTAGAACTTCAATATAGTCTTTAAGCTCTCCAACTGAGCCATGGTCAAGTTCTCCAAAAGCGAAAGGGATCCCGAAATTTAAATTCAAAGACATAGCATACAGGTACGGCACAAGGCATCTTTCCGCGTATCCCATTAGCGTCGGCTTCTTAGCCAATTCAATGAGCAGGCGAAGCCGCGCACCCAAACAGAGACTCCTATCCTGGTTAATATGGTGCTTTCCATCGCTAGGGATACGACCAGCGGTTTCAGCAACTACAGGTAAGGCGCGAGGAAAGGCTTCAGGAACGATTATAGAGAGATCATACGAATCATCGACGTCTGGATGCCCCTCTCGTACGGCTTTAAAGGCAAAAGAGCCTTCAAATGCTAAGGTGCAATCTCCACGTGGCCGAAGCCTCATCCCAGGGTATGCTAGGATGAAGGCTTCCCAGTCCAAGGTGCGGGGGATGGCCACGTTTTACCTATTGCTCCATGGCTTAGGCGGCGAGTTTGAGATAACATGAGTTCTTGGAGCCACGTTACCAACGCCAGTAGTCAGCCCAGGAATTCCCTTCATTACCTCTTCAGAAAGCTCCAAAGCGAAGATAGAGCGCGCCTGTTTAGAAATCGCTTCCGCAGTATGAACGCTCTGCAGGGCAAGGACGTCCTGCTTGGCCTGTCCGAGCCAAAGGTGAAGATTTTGTTCTAACCGGTGGTGTGCATGCTCAGGTTTTGCCCACTTATCCGCAAAATCTTCCGCAGGGTTTACCGGATTTGGAACACGTGGAATACCAGGGCGAACAAATGCCCCCATCCGCTGCAACAGCCCATTCAAAGCATCATCCAGCTCCGTTTCGCCCCCGTAGGCCATCGCCGCAAGCGTGGTAATAATGACCGAAATTGGCTTGCCGTCCGAGTCGTTCTTAAACATAACATCTCTATGACGCTTTAAAAGCTGGATACACTTTTGCAATGGCGATTTGCGCTTATTGATGGGGAGTTTATCTATCCTGGCAGCGCGTGCTTCAGAAGCCCATTTCTCCATAAGCAGGCGGGATTGCTCTACACGCGACTCGAACCATAGAGCGTATCCCTCCGTATTGCTGACCGGCCAATCGTTGGTAGGGCTGCTATAATTCAACCGTGTGTTGTCCGTGATGGCGCAGGCAAGAGTGGCTGCGGCATCCGCTATGCCTGCAGGTGACCCGAACTTCATCATTGCCTCTCTGATTAAAGTTCTCCGCCCGGAATCCTCAGGGATTGACGGGACAGCATCAAGGTGGAAGTTTAAATTGTCAGAGTACTTTAACCTCCAACACCGGGTTTTCTCTTCTCGCGCCTGTTTGAATCCTTGGGCGACGCGGTAAGTCTCTATATCGGCACCAACCAGTTCCTTGAGCTGTTTCTGGGTATGGAGCGCCTTGCTAATTCCAGCGCGCAGCCTACAGCTCATATCAAGATCGTATTCACCATCTGCGTTTAGCGGGCGAATAACTGTTCCCAAACGGAAGGACCCTTGAACGTAGAGGTGCGGGTCGAACGAAGAGCACTGTGAAGAAGGGTTTGCAAACCAGTCTGACAGTGCCTTATAGCGCCTTTCGGCAATATCATAATTGGAGTCCGGGATATCTATTTCCCCAGCCAGCACATTAAGTATTTTATTGACGGTTGGATCACTCATAATTGCCTCCTATTTCTATTGCTTGAACAAACGACTTAAGTTTATTGTTCTGGTCATAAATAACCCACGGCATTACGGCCTTGGGCATACGGACTCGGCCAAACTCCACAGCACAGGCCACCGGCATGGCAGGGAAAATAGATAAGGGCGTTGTGAGCCCGTGCGCGCGGCCAATATCGGCAAGAAGCTGACGAACGACCTCGCGATAACAGGATAACTGGTCCATGGACTTCAGAAAATCATTTCCTGGCTGGTCGATGGTAAGCTCCCAAATGGAGATGTTCTTGCCAAGGACAGACCAGACACGGTCATGCGCGATGGAGTCGCTAAGGGCCACGACCAAGGCCGGAGGCCGAGTAATATCAGCGGGACGCTTTACCTGTAGATTAAGTGAATTTGGGCCTGTGAGCCAGTGCCAGGTTTTGCGCGGTTCGCGATGTAGCTGATAAACTTCTGCCGCAACTTTATCAGTGAACTTAGCACCTAGCTGAATAAGAAGTGGAATTGGTGCGAACGCGAAAACCGAAAAGTGATTGGGGGCCTCTTCCGCCAGGAGAGGCCTGATCTGCCGATCGAAAGCAGCATCAAGGTTCTTAGATTCTGTAGCCCAATAGTCCTTTTTGTCGTCTTTCCCCTCCCAGCTCATAGACAGACTAACAGGCCTCTCCTCGGCAGGATACATTCTTGGGAATAAGGCTTCCTTCGCATGCTCCGGCTGGACCAGGGATAGCTCATCTCCGATGTTAGCACCGTATAAGACCACATTAGATTTTTTGCTAGGGTGAACCCCGCACACAACAGCAATTCGTTTTTCGTGCTCTTCCTTCCACTGACGGAGCAGGTCAGCGGAAAACCGAGCGCCTTGCTTATCAGCATCTATAATTTTGTGACAAGAGTGGCAGAGAAGCATGAGATTGGGCAA
>Ga0209212_1003568_pt1 | contig 20337 bp, 16 predicted proteins | sample RifGroC2_FD_183996 | JGI IMG/M metagenome (GOLD analysis project Ga0209212, IMG submission 183996) | Groundwater microbial communities from Rifle, Colorado, USA - Groundwater C2 (SPAdes) (version 2) | ecosystem: Environmental > Aquatic > Deep subsurface > Groundwater | place: Rifle, Colorado... | reverse complement strand
AAGCCGTGACAGGTGCCGCAGGCCGCTGCGCTGATGGTCGCCGGCAGAAAAGGTACATTCCAGTCCGGTGCCCGGTTGGTGCCGCTGGTGTCGCCACCCGGCATTTTGGCGCCGTGACAATAGACGTTGCTGCAGACGCCGGTCGTGGCGGTATAGGTTGGTATCAGTCCGCCGGTGGTGGCCAGGGCGCTCCAGGTGAAATTGGTGGTGCCGGACATATGGGTGGCCGTATTCAAGGTCACGCTTCCATGACAGTCGGAACAGTTAACAGCTGCGGAGAGGCTGTCGGTACTGATGATGTGCGAGGTATGGGCACCGACCTGGGCATCGGTATTGGCGGTGACCTTGGTCGGGTAGGAGGTGTCGTAGAAGGGGGTGCTGGCTGTAACCGCCCCGGCGCTGCTGTGACACTTGGCGCACTGGTCGGTGGTCGACCATAGTGTGCCGCCCCAGGTGACCGTGGCAGTGCCATGACATGGGTTGGCAGAACAGCTGCCATAACCGTTGGCGGCTGGGTGGCTGATGCCTTGGGAATAGGTGAAGCCCGTGGCCAGGTCGATCAGTCCATTGGCATGGATTGCGGCTGAGGAGGTTGTTTTGGTGTATCCGGCATGGCAGGCGGCACAACCTATATTGGCGCCGGTCGCACTGGTATGGACCCTATGGCTGCCGGTTCCGGCGGCATCAGTGGCCTCATCCACATGGCAGCCGCCACAGGCCAGGATGGTGGCTGAGGTCCAGCTGACGCCTGTCCTGTAGGTTATGCTGGTATTGGTGCCATTGGCGGCATTCTGTACGGTGCTGTGGCAATAGCTGTTGGAACAGGTACCGTAGGCTGCTGAGCCTGCTGCAAAGCTGTTTCCCTTGGAATAGGTGGTAGCTGGTGTTGCCGCTACACCGGTCCAGGCCAGATTGATGTTCCTGTTGACGTGGATGCTGTTGGCGCCGGTCGGAACGGTTGTGCCGGTATAGCTTGTGCCGTGGCAGATTGCGCAGGCAATGCCCGCTGCTTGGGCATGCTTGGCGTGCTTGCCGGTTGCATTGGCATTGACCGTCGGACCCATGTTCTGATGGCAGCTGCCGCAGGTCAGGGCACCGCTGCCCCAGGCTGTGGTGGTCACGGAAGCGCCGGCTCCGGCTCCGGTTACGGATTGTCCGCTGCTGTGGCAGTAGATGTTGGAGCAGGTGCCGAACTGCTGGGCGCCGCTTTGACTCGGGAGGTAATTTGTGCCGGTTCCGGAGTAGGTCCCGCCGGTTTCCAGGGCATTAAGCGGGTCGCGCAGGAACCCTTGTACCTTGATGGGGCGGCCTGCACTGGTGGCATGGGTGAAGCTGGCATGATTGGCATGGCACTTCTGGCAGTTATTCGTGCCGGGATAATACGCGTCGTGGCGGGCATGGCTTCCGGCCGTGCCGCCTGTTCCGCCGGCAGGTGGCGAGCCATGGCAGGCGCCGCAGTCGGCCGGGGCGACAAAGGCCGTTGAACTCCAGACAGGAGTCTTCTTCTCAAAGTGGCAGTTGACATTGGAACAGGTCGCATTGCTCAGGTTGGGGATGGAAGTCTGGTTGAAGAAGACCCCCTTGTCGTATCTGGCCCTGAGGGTGGCGGTGGAGTATCTCTTCAGGCTGTTGGCCATCTCGATGACGTTGTTCTGATGGCCGAAGCCGCCTGAGATCGCTTTATGGCAGAAGTTGCACTCGGCGCTGGCCGGGGCAGGCGAAAGATGTTTTTGGTGATTGCCAAGGAAAGCGCTCGACTGGGAGTTGTAGCGGGGGTTGGCCTTGCGGGCGCCATCGCGAGGCGGCATGCCGTGGCAGTAGCTACAGGAATTGAGGAAGCTGACGGCCTGGGCCGTGCCTGCATTAAGCGTCATTGCAGCCAGCAGTGCCGCCAGGGCACACATCGTTACCCTCATTTTCGAGATCTTCAGGCTTGCGAAATCTTTTCCCATGATCGACTCCTTTCTCTTCCTGACCCTGCTGAACAGGATACGTTTGTCTTCTGTCAGATGAACGCAGAAACCTAATTCTAACTAGTTAATGCACAGGAAATGCTCGTATATATCTGTTATCGACCTCCGGTCACTAATGGTTCGGATCCCACTTGGGAGTCGCTCCGAAGTGGCAACTGATGTTTGTACAGGTACCGGTCTGATGCGACAAACTGTCCAGACGGTTTGAGCTGTATCTGGCCTGGATGCCGGGCCTTGATCGCAGTGACTGCTTGACCGCGGCCTTGATGTTCTGGCTGGGCCTGAAGACTATGGGACTCATCGCATGGTCAGCCGGATTGTGGCAGTTGAGGCAGTTGGCAAAACCCTCGCCGGGCCTGGCCTGGCTGCTGACGTGATTATTGATGGTATGTGCGCCGCCGCCGCCGAGATAGTTTTCCTCCCGGGCTGCCGGCCAGGCGTTGCCGGCACCCACGAAACCGGGGGCGGCCGGCGGATAGCCGTGGCAGGCATCGCAGCTGCTGCCGCTCTGCATGAATGCGTCAAGCGGGCCTGAGCCGTCGTGGCTGTGGCAGGAGGTGCAGCGGGTCGTGATGTTGTGACCGTCGCTGGGATTTGCGTCATTGTAATGATTTGTTTTCGTATGGCAGGCATTGCAGATGGATACGGCGCTCCCGGCGTAGTCCGAGCCGGTCGCAAAGGAAGTGAACAAAACCGGCACTTCGCTGGTAGGTGCCCCGCTTGAATGGCTGGAAGTCTTGGCTGCCTTTGCCTGGATCATGAATATGTTGCTATCGCCATGGGGGTCATGGCAGTCCCAGCAGAAATAGCCGCCGTTATCGGCATTGCCGTGCTTTGCGCCAAAGTGGCTGGATGATACCTTGCGGGTGGATGTCTTGCCGAGCACACTCGAAGATCCGGACTGGCTGTGGCAGACCATGCAGGGCGCATTGCGCCCGAATGCCTCGCTGGAGTAGTTGACCAGGCGGAAGGCGTTGGCAGGGACATTATGTCCGACAGTGGTGTCGTGGCAGTAGAGACACTGGTTCGTGCCTGAAAAACCGGCGGCAGGGTTTCCTGACAGATAGGAGCCGGAGGTTCTGCCATGTCCGCTTGTGCTCCATTCAGCGGAGTTGATGACGGCGACCGGACTGGCTGCGCTAAATGGCAGGGCAAAGACATTGTTGTCGCCCGGGCCGGCATGGCAGTCCCGGCATCCCAGAGAACCTCCCCAGACAGCGCTGTTTCCGCCGTGGCACGAGATGTTGGCGCAGCGGGCAGCAACAGTCGGGGACGGAATGTTGTCGAGCGTGAAACCGGCTGTTCCGCCGGCTGCTATATCATAGGTTTTGTTGGCATGCAGTTTGGCGTCGATGATGGCGCCATTGCCACTGACGACCGTGCCATGGCAGCTTGAGCAGGCGATGCCGTTGGCCGTGACATGGGCCTGGTGGCTGTTGGGTTTGGGCGTGCCGTTGAGATAGCCGGGACCGGTGGCGCTGCCGTCATGACAGCCGCCGCAGCCGAGGGTGCCGCCGCCCCAGATGGGAGCAAGGTTTGGCGCGACTGTGGCCGCAGTAAAGGGCGCACTCAGGCTGGTGCCCTTGCTGTGGCAATAGATGTTGCCGCATTGCCCGTAGGTGCTGCTGGGAGCGGGTGTGTTGGTGCTGCCGATCTGGCTGAAAGTGCCAGTGGGGGTTTTATACTGCGCTCCCGCACCCAAAGCGGTCAGATCCCAGTTGACGCTGCTATTGGGGTGAGTGCCGGTGCTGATTGTGCCGTGGCAGGAGACACAGTTGAGCCCCAGATTGCCGGCAGTAAAAGTCGCATGCCGCGTGTGTCCGCCGGTGGTTGGCGGGTAGCCGTGGCAGGAGATGCAGGCACCGGAAAAAGACCCGTTGACGTTGTTGTGAAAATGGCAGCTGTTGCAGACCCTGGGGTCGCTGCTGGCGTGCTGGGGAGGGTAGTTGCCTCCCGGTGGCGGGACGTCGTGACACCCCTGGCAGACACCACTTCCCTGCGGGTTCACATATTCTCGTTGGCTGCCGGTATAGCGGAAGAACACCTGGCTGGCCTGTCCTGCTTTCTTGACGTTGCGCCGGATCAGGTAGACGTTGGTTCCCTTGCTGCTGCTCGGATCGGTGGGGTCGTATTCCACGTGGGCGCCATGACAGTCGGAACACTGGATATCCTGGCCTCTCTGATTGTGGTTTTTCTTGCCGGCATGGCAGTTGGTGCAGAGATTGGAACTGTCCGCCTGGCCGACAGCCTTCCTGACGCCGCGCCGGTCGCTGCGCAGCAGGTATCCGTCACCGCTGCTCAGGCTGGCAAAGTTATCCCTGCCGTCAACGGTGCTGCTGCGCGAATCGGTATAATGGACACCATGGCAGGTGGAACAGAGCAGGATGCGATTAGTTTTGGTGAGCTGCAGATCCAGGTTTGAGGTCGGATTGCCGGGGTTGGTGTTCACGGGGGGCCTGTTGAATCGCCCGGGTTTGGCAGCTGCTACGCTGTCGTAGTTGACCGTAACCGGATGGCTCCCCTGCAGATGTGAGCTGACGTTGCGGGTTCGATGGCAATCGAGACAGAGTTGATCCTGGGTGTTGGGTATGCGGAGAAAGTTGCCATAGGTATTGAGGTGCGAGTTGTGGCAGCGTACGCAGGTCAGTCCGAAGTTGCTGTAGGCGCGCAGGTGGTTGCTGGTCAGGGCTGCCTGGATCGGCGGTTGCGCGCCGGCTTGCGGAACTATGTCCGAACCGTCCCAGCGGTGGGACGTCTGCTGGGGTCTGGCGGGTCCGACGGTTGAATGTATTCCGAACGGGTCCGCGGCATCTGCCGGGGTAAACGGGTTCTTGCCGGCGGTTGGGTTGCCGGGACGATGGCAACTCAGGCACAGGTTGTTGTAACCTGCGCTTCCTGTGCTGCCAAGGGTAATGTGCCCTGTATGGCACGTGGCGCAGGTGAAACCCTGAGCAGGATCGTAATGAGGCGCATCAACGGCGCAGGCCGTGAAAGGCATTGAAAGAGCGTAGAGTATGAATGCCAGGGTTACTGCTGTCATTCTCTTCATGATTGGCTCCGAACCTCAATGAAAAGCAGCCTTGTCCGCGGTCAGTCCGGGTCTTGTTTTGATCGTCTCCTGCGCAAGCTCAAGCCCCCCTGATGATGTTTACTGCTCATAGCTGTGCTAATAACCGAAGGTAACAGAAAGTTCGACCTTAATTCCAGTTGGGTTAGTAATAGGGTCATAGATGTTGATAAAATCAGTAGTGCCATTAATTAAACCTGACATCAGTAATTCGGGGAAAGGAGTATTAAGTGTGACAAAATTATTCTGGTCTAGGGTCGTGCCGGGTATGACATCGCACTGCAGCTTTGCAAATTGCCCAAACTTTATAACAGGCGAATTTATGATATCTGCCGGAGTGACGATAAACGAGGCGGTCTGGTTTGCAGCTGAGTAGACCCCAGGAGTTATGTTGTTACCGGAAGGCGTTGTCAGTGCCGTTGCAAGATCCGGGATTGTGACGCCGTCGGGGAGTTTTACCTTCAGCTGAATTGCCTGAAGCGGCGTTGTGTGTGCGCCACTGATGGTGGAAAAGGTGAGGGCGGCTGTTTTCTGCTGAGGGGGCTGGGCGGAGCCACCGCCGCCACCGCCACAGGCTGTCAGGCAAAGTAGCATAGTGGCTGCGACCAGTATCTTGGAAAGTGGTTGGTTCATGGTCATGTCCTTGGCGCAGCTTGAAATAAATAATAAGTGTTAACAAAATTCTAAAGGCATAGTGAAAATTTGCAAGCCGGTGCAACAAAAATATGCCCAACCACCAGTACAGGCGGTTGGGCATGACATCTTAAATACTGTTTGTGTAAAGAAAGTTTAAATAGAGCTTAATTACCCATGCCGACAAATTTGTTCAGTATGACAATCACGTCGTCCAGGCGGACTTTTCCGTCAGGCATGGGTTCATAGTTTACCATCGGACCGACATCGCAGCGCAGCAGCTGTTCAAATGTCGGTTGGGCAACAACGCCGAGGGACGTTTGCAAGGTGTTAAGCGCATCGGCAATATCGAGTTTGCCATCCAGGTTGATATCGCCATTGCGGGTGCTGGTTCCGGCCGCTGTTGTGGTGTAGATGTTCAGTGTTGCCGGATCGTAGCTAACCCCGGTCAGATCCAGGCTGGATGTGCTGCCGGAGACAATGACGTTACCGACCGCGCCATTTTTGTCTTTGGCGATAAGAGTGCCGCTTGTGGATGTCACCTTGGGCGGAGTCGTCGAAATCAAGGACATGGAAGGCACCGTTGGATCGTAGACGAGCGTCCTGGTGGTGGTGGAAGTCGCGCCCAGGCTGTCGGTTGCATTGACGGTGACGGCGTAGTTGCCGGGTGTTGTGAACGGCGGAAGAGTAATGGTGAAGCCGCTGCTGGTAACCGTGACCGGCAGCGCATTGCCGTTCAGGGTGGCCGAAAATGCGGAACCAGGGCTGGCCGTGCCTGCGATAACGTAGGTTTGTTTTGCAATGGCCAGATCTTGCGGCGGTGTGGTGATGGACAGGGCCGGCATACCCTGGCTATAGGTAATTGCGGCCACAAGTGACGAAGATGTGCCGGTGATCGGGTCACTGGCATTGATGTCAAAATGGTTCATGCCAGGCGCCAGGCTGACTACGGATGACCACCTGGTGTTGTTTAAGGTAAGTGGTGCGTCATTATTCACGGTGACTATGCTGCCTGTGGGGGCCGTGCCGCTCAGGGTGAAGTTGGGCGATCCACTGACGGCGCCATTGGGTGTGGTCAAGGTAATGGTAGGCGCCATTGGATTATAGGTGACGGATGTGCTCATTGCTGTACTCTGGTTTCCGGCGTTGTCGACAGCAATCAGGCGGATGGCGTTTGAGCCCCGTGTAAGAACGATGGCAAGGCTGAAGGTTCCGTCGTTGACCGGAACAGACAGGCTGGCGCCGTTGACGGTGACATTGACGCTGGAGGCGTTGCTGTCAATGACTGTGCCGGTGATGTTTTGCACCGGTTTGCTGCAGGTTGTGCCGGATTGCGGCAGTACGGTGGACAGGACCGGCAGGGTGTTGTCGAGGGTGACATTGACACTGGCAGTGCTGTCGCTTAATCCGGCCTTAACGGCAACGATATTTATGTTGTTGAGCCCCTGGCCCAGGGTGAAGGGCAGGCTCCAGGCAGTGCCGCCGACAGTTGCCGCAATGCCGTTGACCGATACGGTTGCGCCTTCAGTGACGGTGCCGCTTAAAGTAATCAGGCTGGATGTGCTGAATGCCGGCCGCGGGGCAATGGTCAGGGCGACCGGGGTGGACCCGCCGCTGGATGCAATCACATTGATGCCGACCGTTTTCACGGTAGTTCCGGTCGCGTCGGCAGCAGCTATGGTGATAACGTTATAACCTGCTGACAGGTTGACGGTGCTGCTCCAATTTGTGCCTGAAATGGCGGCTGCCGCTCCGTTGACCGTCACGATGGCGCCGCTGGCAGCAGAGCCCGTAATGGTGAGCGAGGTCAGGTTGGTTGCAAGCGGAAGGCTGTTAATGCTGAGTGCAGGACCGCTTGAGGGCGTGCCGGCGCTGTTGGTATCGATTCCGTACATGCTGAGTACACCGGTTCCATTGGCAACAATCAACCGGTTGTTGAGCGAGTCAAAACGATCGTAAAGTATGTCGCCCGGCACAGCCAACTTGCCGCTGGTAAGGCCGTAAGCGCCGATATAGCGCAGAAAGGATCCTGTTGCGGCATCAATTACCTGGATGGTGCTTTGAAACGAATCAACGACATAGATGCGGCTTACACTCTTGTCGTCGGAGCTGTATTCAAAGGCAATGCCTTGCGGCGAAGTGAACTTGAGGGGGCCTGCTCCGAATGAGCCGAGGCTCTTCTGGTAAACGCCGGAGGTGGAGAAAAACTGGATTCGGCCGTTGAGCGTGTCGGTAACTGCCAGCTGGTTGGTTGTTTTGTCGTAGCTTATGCCGGTTGGCTGCATGAATTGCCCGGCATTTCGGCCAACGCTGCCGAAGCTGTTTGCAGGTTTGCCGGCCGCCGAGTTGCCGGTGCTGACCGGGGCGTAGGCAGCGTTAAATACCTGGACACAGTTGTCAAGGCTGTCTGTCACGTAGATTGTGCCGGCAGGGTCAACGACAATACCGTTCGCCTTTCCGAAGGCACCGAATTGTAAAGATATGCTGCCGCTGGTCTTGTCGAGAACGGCCACGGAGGTACCCTGGCTGACGAGCAGGTCGCCATTTGGGGCTATGGCAATTCCGGACACATTCTTAATGCTGCGCATGGTCTGCAGCAGTTTCCCGGCGCTGCTGAACTTGAGCACTCCTCCTCCGCGCGGGTCGCTGAGATAGATATTGCCAAGCGGATCGGTCGCCATCCTGACAGGTGTGCTGATTCCTTCAGAAATGGATTGCAGGTTATTGACGATCGGGGCTGTGGCGCAGTGCCCATTTTCGACCATTGCGAACAATCCGATAAAAAATGAAACTGCCAGGCCAAAGGGTAGTATGGTTTTGCTGCGAGGGGTCATGTAAAAAAGCCTCCGAAAGGGGTGTTGACTGCCGCCCGAACGTTGCACGTCAGTTACTGTTGTTGCGGTTATGGTGAGATTGCTTTTCAAAGTGGTATTTATTCTCTGTAGTCCGTGAATTGAGATATTTATTTGATGTTTCCTTTGCCATGTTCATTTCTACAGAGGGCACAAAAAAACCGGGTGCCGAATATCGATTGATATTTCGGCGACCCGGCTGTCTCTGTAAGACCCTGTAGGCTTTCCGTCCCATCCTCACGGATGGTTTAGTATTGTCGTGTGTCAATTTTTTGTTTCAGTTGTATGTTGTTTTACGCTACTACAAAGCTCATGAGTACATATGTGATAGCGGTCACAGTTAGAGTGCTTTGCTAATGAATTTGTGACAGCTGTGACATACTTACTTGATAATAAAACTCGGCAACTAATTTATCAATGTTTTTTTAAGATGTTATAGGATTGTTTCAAACCACAATCCTGAATTCAACTCATAATGAACAGCTTTTTCTGTTTGCGTAAGAGTTTATATCAGCGGCTGTTGCCTGCCGAACACACCTGGTTTCTTCCCTTGTTTTTTGCTTTATAGAGTGCTTCATCGGCCGCTTTGATCACCTCGTGCGGTGTTGATAAACGGCCGCCTGCCTCGGCAACACCGATACTGACGGTTACCGAAACATAGCGCTCCGGGCGTTTGTTGCTGCGGCGGCCCTTGCCACGGCCATCATCCTTGGGACGGTCGTTGTCGCGCAGGTACATCTGGTATTCGGCAACCACTTGCCTTAGTTTTTCAAGGTGCTGTGCAGCCTCTTCTACCCCCTTGCCGGGGAAGATAATAGTGAATTCCTCCCCGCCATAACGAAAGGTGCGGCCTCGCCCGGTAACATCCATCAGCTTGGATGCGATCATCTTGAGAACCTGGTCGCCAACATCGTGTCCGTAATTGTCGTTGAAATGTTTGAAGTGATCGACATCGACCATGGCAATGGCATAACGGCTGCCAAGGCAGGGCAGCTGCTCGTTCAGGGCTCGCCGTGAAGGTAGTTTCGTAAGGTCGTCCCTGAAAGCCATGTTGTGGGAGTCCTGGATTATTGCGATCACCAGGATCAGGGCTGCGGCTGCGCTTAAAGCTACCGGGACATGGGGAACCCACATCCAGTTCAGTAGCACGAAGGCGGCTATTGTACTGCCGAAGACACCGCCGTCGATGGGGGACTGCCGGGAGAGCGCCCGCCAAAGGGCAATGCCGCCTGCCGCTAAAAAGAGGATGATAGTTTCCTGCGACACGGAAAAGTGATCGAGCAGTGGCCAGGGAACGAGTTTTTCTGTGAGCCGTACCCAGAATCCCTGGAGGTTGTTGCGGACCGTCAGCCAGAAGATAAATCCCTGTAATGCCAGAAAAAGCAATCTCATTCGACCGGCTTTTGTCAGCACTCCCTTTTCGTTCATCAAAGCGCAGATCATGAGGTTGAACGGCAGCAGGATGGTAATCCCCTTGAAGGCCAGCCATGCTTCAGGAGTTGTCGGTCCGGTTAAACCGCTGAGGCGGGATGCGTACAGGTGATAACAGAAGGCAAACAACGTGAGGACAATAAAGATGCGGCCGCGTCGGAAGTGGAAACTGAGCAACATCCCAACGGCAATCAACAGATAGGGTGCAGAGGTAAGTAAGGCCATCTTTTCGGGATGGATGAGGGGAATGCGTGGCAGCAGAAGCCAGGCGGCCACCAGGATGGCGCCAGGTATTATTAATGGGGATATTTTCCGGAACATGAGCGTGGGAACATTAGCACAGGCTGTGTGTTTTGGCGACTAAAAATAACCTGTCATCGGCAGTTGCTATAACACAGAACAACGGAGCAAAGGCCCTGTCAAACAGAGCCTGTAAAATAGATTGCGTAAATGGGCAAATCGGTAAAAAACCCAAACCCCAGGAGGGAACGATGGCCACGACCGACAAAAAACTGCTCGATGTTTTGACGCGGACTACAGATGCCTGAAGATTTGAATGGCGAGAATGGGCTTCTGAACAACTGACACAACACAAAACAAATATGTTGAAATACCTATGTTTTTTTAGTAATAGATACGGTGCTGGTCTCTCCCGGGGGTGTCCGATCGTGGTCTGCTGCGGCAAAAGTTTCCGGTGCGCGGGTAACCGAGTATGACGAAGCAGGCGTCTTCATGTCGTTCGAATAGAAGTCCTGAAAACCGAATAAAACCAGCAGTCTTGAAATAGTGCAGACGAACTTTCCGGAGGTACGTCGTTAAATGAACGATCAAGAATCTAAGTTCGTCAAACCGCTTTCCCTTTTCAGCTGTGCGGCAGCGCTAGTCGGACTCTACCTGGCGAGCCGTTACAACTATCTGCTCTTTCATTCCCTCGTCGAGATCTTCACAGTCATCGTCGCGAGCGGGATCTTCATCATTGCCTGGAACACCCGTCGCATCTTGAACAACAACTACTTCCTCCTCGTCGGCATCGCCTCCCTCTTCGTCGGCACCATCGACCTGCTTCACACCCTTGCCTACAAGGGTATTGGGGTCTTTCCCGGATACGGCCCCAACCTTGCCACTCAGCTTTGGATTGTTGGGCGCTATCTACAGAGCTTCTCCCTGTTCGCCGCCCCTTTCCTCCTCGGCCGCAAGCTGCGGGGGGGGCTTGCCATGGCGCTATTCCTCGTCACCACCACACTCCTTCTTGCAGCCGTTTTCGGCGGGGTCTTCCCTGATTGCTTCGTGGAAGGGAAGGGACTCACACCGTTCAAAAAGGGGAGTGAATACTTCATCTCCTTTATGTTCCTGGGGGCTCTCTTCTTCATGCGGAGGAAGAGCGAATTCTTCGAACGGCAGGTGCTGCGGCTCATTTCCGCTGCCATCGCCCTGTTCATTGCCGCTGAGCTCGCCTTCACCATCTACACCGACGTCTACGGCATCAGCAACATGGTGGGCCACTTTCTCAAGTTAGCCGGATTCTTCCTTATCTACAAAGCCCTGATCGAGACCGGGCTGGTGAGACCCTATGACCTCCTTTTCAGGGAGATCAAGGAAGCCTACAGCAAACTCCAGTCAGCCAATGAAGAACTCCAGGAGCAAAGCGAGGAACTCCATGCGCAAAGCGAGGAACTCCAGATGCAAAGCGAGGAACTCCATGTCCAGAACCAGGAATTGGCGCGGGCCTGGGAGGAATCCAGCCGGGCCGAGGAAACGCTGAAAAAGTTGAACGATGAGCTTGAAAACCGGGTCACGGAACGAACGAAGGAACTGGCAGATACTATTCATAATCTACAGCTTGAGATTGTCGAGCGGGTAACAGCGCAAGAAAGCGTTCTGCGCCTGAATCAGCTCTATTTGGTGCTATCCGAAACCAACCAGGCCATCGTCCGCACCAAGGACCGGGAGACCCTTTTTAACGATATCTGCCGGATCGCCGTGGAGGACGGCAGCTTCAAGCTGGCCTGGGTCGGCCTGGTGGACGAAAATAACGGTGCACTGAATGTAGCGGCCTCCAAAGGGGCGACCGGCTATCTGGACGACCTCAAAATCACGATCACCGATGAACCGGCTGGTATCGGGCCGACCGGCCTCTCGGTTCGGGAAGGCTCCTATTACATCTGCAATGACTTTCTGGGTTCCCCGATCACTCGTCCCTGGCATGAAAAGGGCCGGACCCACGGCTTTCGCGCTTCGGCGAGTATTGCCCTGAAACAGGAGGGACGGGTCATCGGAGCCATGACTCTCTATGCCGAGAAAAAGGACTTTTTCGACCAGCAACAGGTCGAACTGCTCCAACAGATTGGTGCGGACGTTTCTTTCGCCCTCGACAACATCGTCCGGGAAACCTGCCGCCAGGCAGCGGAACGGGCCTTGCGCGAGGAAACCGTCGAACGTCTGCGGGCCACAGAAACCCTTCGCGAAAAAGAACAGATGCTCATACAGCAAAGTCGTCAGGCTGCCATGGGAGAGATGATCGGCAATATCGCCCACCAGTGGCGGCAACCTTTGAACACTCTGGGACTTTTCACGCAACGACTCGGATTTTTCTATGGCCAGCCAATCTTCAACCAGGAATTCCTGGATACATCCGTTGCCAAATCCATGGAGATCATTCAGCACATGTCCAAAACCATAGATGACTTCAGAAACTTCTTCAAACCGGACAAGGCAAAAGGTGATTTCAATGTGAGTGATGCAATAAAAAATACTTTGTCACTTCTGGAAGGCAACTTTCAGAACCCGAGTATCCATATAGAAATCATCGAAAATGATCATCCTGTCATCAATGGTTATCAGAATGAATTCACACAAGTGCTCCTCAATATCCTTACCAATGCCAGGGATGCAATAATAGAAAGGGAGATCAATGATGCTCGGGTAATTATCACGATATGCAGTGAAGATGACTGTGCTGTCGTAACCATTGCCGACAACGCCGGAGGAATACCGGAGGAGATCATTAATAAGGTGTTCGACCCCTACTTTACTACCAAAGGTCCACAGCTGGGAACAGGGGTTGGTCTATTCATGTCAAAAACCATTATAGAGAAGAATATGGGAGGGAGACTTGCCGTGCGTAACACTGCCACCGGCGCTGAATTCAGAATTGAGGTGGGAAATGGAATCCAAAACTAGCCCCAAAACTTCAATTTCAATGCTGTTTGTAGAAGATGACGAGCTTATACTGGAGATTCAAGCCTCCGTACTTATTGCAAAATTTCCAGATGTCGTGCTCTACACAGCTGTCAATGGCAGATTGGGATTGGAAATCTTCAAAATGCACACGCCTGAGATCGTCATTACTGACATCAACATGTCGGAGATGTGCGGTTTGCAAATGTCCGGCAATATCCGCGCGCTTAAGCCAGACACAAAGATAATTGCCATGACCGGTAAAACCGGACAATCAGTCCGGATGAATTCAGACGATAAAGAATTTGAATTTGACAATATTATTGTGAAGCCGGTGATTCTTAAAGAGCTGTTCTCTGTGATAGATCGATGCATTGGTGAGATTGAGCAAAATGCATCCAGGCTGGAATGTTCAATGGCGTAATCGCGCTAGCACCCCTTGTTTCCTTGCTTGGTGTTTATCAGTGTCCCAGCCCCTGGATAATCAGGCCCTTGTTCTTTTTGGTAATAGCGTTTCTCGATGGAATTTTCTGCGGAGTGTCGCTTGTGGATGGAGTTTCTCCGATTTGTTTCGTTTTTTCCTCTTCCATAGTTTTTCCTCGGTTTTTATTCTGTTATGTTTTCAAGAGGGCACTTTTGGAGGGTAGGCTTCCAGCCTGCCTATTCAAGCGGGGTTGAACCCCGCTTGAAGCACAGGCATGATGCCTGCGCCCCAAATAATGCCAATTTGATTGCAATATTGAATTAAAGTTCTCCAACTGCCCGCTGCATCCGGGCCAGGGCTACCTGCTGGTCGAAGAATGCCCGATAATAATCGGTTTTTGTCTGGGTCAGCAGGGTCTGTGCATCCAGTACCTCGGTGGCGGTACCAACCCGCTCCTGATAACGTTCACGGTTGATGCGCAGGTTTTCCTCGCTTTGGCGGATAGCTGTTTCGGCAACAATTATGCGCTCCTTGGCAACCTGCACATCGTTTTTGGTCGTGGCAACCTCCAGTCGCACTTGTGATTCGGCTTGTCGCAGGTTGTCCTGGCTCTTGGAACGGGAACGGACAGCCTTTTCGCGGGCGGATGTGGAGGCATAACCGTCGAACAGGTTGACCTTGAGCCCGATGGTGGCCGACATGATGGTCTGCTCGCGTACCTTGTCGTTCTGGACGTAATCCAGCGCCATTCGCGTGTAGAGTTCCGGGAAAAAGTTGCTGCGGTTCTCCCGGACCTCGGCTTCGCTGGCCTCTATACCCAGGCGCAGTGCCTGCAATTCGTGGCGTCGTACAAGGGCACTGTTCTCGTCCGGAGTGCTTTCGCCGGCTGTTGTCATGGAAGCTTTCTCGTCCAGGTCGGCTCGATAGGTTTGCTCGGCACCGGTCAGGAAATTGAGCTGCAGCCAGATATTCTCGCGCCTGTTTTGGGTGATCAGCAGATTTTGCCGGGCGGCTGCCAGGCGAACATCAGCCTGCAACACGTCGTTGCGGGTAACTACTCCCTCTTCAAAAAGCGCCTGGGCCACACGGCGATGCTGTTCCACCTGGAGCACCTCTTCCTGCGCTGCTACAATCAGTTTGCCTGCCTCCAGAATGCCGAAATAGGCTTCAATCACCTGCAGCGCAACATCCCGCTGTCGCGCCTCATAGAACTGCGCCGTTGAATCGCTGAGCGAGCGGGCCTGCTGCTGTCTGGCCGCGCGCCGTCCGAAATCATAGATGGTGTACGAGGCCGACAATCCGCCAAAAGCATAATCCGCTTCCTGGGTTTCGGCTGTGCGGCCGCTGATGATAACCGCCTGGGGTTCCAGTTGCATACTGTAGCCGGCCTGCGCATCAATGCGCGGATATTGCGCAGCCGTTGCCTGGCGAACGTTTTCCTCGGCGAGGCGGGTATCCCAGGCGGCCGCCCTGAGAACCGGGTTGTTTTTGGTAGCCCGCTGAATGCATTCTCTAAGGGAAAGCGTCTCGGCACTGGCTGATAATGCTGTCAGGAGCAGGGCGCACACGAAAAGGCCAATCCCGAAAAAAGGGGAGCAGGCGTTGCCGGAATTGATTCTATATTGGTCTTTCATATACCCTCTTTTCTCCCCGCAGAATCGTGAGCATTCTGATCAGCTCATTGACATCGCTTTCGTTCAAGCCGACGGTAAAGCGAGCCGAGACCTGTAGTGCAGCATTGCTCAGCGGAGCTTGCATCTCTTTGCCCTTGGCTGTGAGTCGAATCAGGTGTTTTCTCCGGTCTTGGGGGTGGGGGTGTCGCTCAACCAGACCGGCCTTTTCCAGACGATCGATCAGGCCGCCGATGGTGGTGCGGTCGATCTGGCTTATCTCGGAAAGTTCCACCTGCGTCAAGCCGTCCTGCTGCCAGAGAAAGGAGAGCAGGCCGAACTGGGGCGGGGTGATCTCAAAGGCTTCGAATTCTTCCATAAACAACGCCCATCCCCGCTGATAGGCCTTTGACAGCAGAAAACCGAGGCTTTTTTCAATGTCGTACATGATGTTAGTACCTCAATCGGTAGGATTTTAATCATTATGCACATAATCAGTATGCTGTCAAAATGTAAGTTCACGGAAATGTGAGAACCCGCATAGGATGGCAGTATGTTAATAAAACGCTTTTTAATATGGATGGTTGTGATATAAATTCACAGGATTACAGGAGGCGACTCATGAAATCGCGGTTGAACCTCAAACCTGGTCAGAAGGGGACCAAAGCCTTGGACGAAAGTATTGGGAAGCGCTCGTCTGCGTCCGCTACAAGCTGCATGCAAAGCTAAAAAATGTCATGTGTATTTGGGGGTGTAAATTGTCTTCTGATGGAATGAGTGACACCAAACGACTGGAATTGATCGCCGAGGCAGTTCAATATTGTCAGAGAGTTAAGGATATGGGAATGCCGGTTTCTGCCTATACGAAAGCGCTTAGAGAACCGATTCACTTCCTTTGGGAGCGTCGTCGAGGTTCAAAACTTCAATCTCCCCAGTTTCGGTCTAAAGCCGCCGCAGGACTGAAGTTTCAAAATGGTCAGTTAGTTTATGATCATGCTGTTCCCTTCCGATATCTCCAGGAGGAGCTTCTTTCTTTGCATCAGCCCAGTACTAATAAAATTGCTGAAGTGCTGAACAGGTTTGAAACCACCGTCCTTATCACAAAAGATGAAGATAATCAGCTGAATGCAGCCGGTTTTAACCGTAAGATGCCACCAGATTGGAATGGTGAAGACCCTTTGGCGCGTTACAAAGCAGTCGGTATTGAAATTGTTCCAAATGATCTCAAGCAACTCTCTAGATTTGGAGCAATTAGTGAAACTTAGCCCATAACCATGATTGCAATCCGAACGGGCAACCCGATGGCGCAGCCAAATCTGGACAACAGGAGAGTGCCTTTAAATGACTACTGAATTTCGTGATAGGCTGATAGTAAAATGCTTGAAAATATACGAACGGGAAAAATCTCTGAAACCGATTGACAGATTTCTGAAGCGCCTTAACCTTGATTTGTCTTTGCAGAGTGATCTCTGGGAAAATTGCATAATTCCGGAAATAAGGATGCTTTACTTTCCTGCTATGACGCTTGATTCGTTGCTGGATGAAATGCTTGCATTTTATCGTTCAAGCTCCAGGCCTGTTTTGGCGCTAATTGACATCTGGGAGATGCTTGACTGGAAAATCCCATTTATCAATAACGAATATGAAGAATTTCTCGAACGTTTTGAAGCTTTGCTGGAAAATGAACCCAATCCGCCATCCAGAGCGGATTGGGATTATCTTGATGAATGTCTGCGAATATGAATATAAATACGCTGGCAAGACTTGGCGGCATGAGTGGCTTTGCGGTTGCAAAGGCTTATCAGCGAATGGTAGCGGAAGTGTCACAGGATGCGGCATTACGAAAAGAAATCGGACGGTTAGAGAACAGATTGTCTCATGTCAAGGGCTGACCCCTCAGACCCTCCCGTTTGTCTCATGTCAAGGGCTGACCCCTCAGACCCTCCCCGAAAAGAAATCGGACGGTTAGAGAACAGATTGTCTCATGTCAAGGGCTGACCCCTCAGACCGCGGTCTTCGTTGACGCTCCGCCGCTGGTGCCTTGAGACGTTGGGCGACAAGAAAGGAATTATGATTCAGCTCATTCACGTCGAAATTGTGGGTTTCCTTGGTGCGGTAGTGTTTGGCGTGTTATGGGCCGTTCACCCGGTCGGCAATTGGGAGCCACTGACTGCGCTTTGTGGGCTTATCGGAGTTGCATCGGAGCTGGTGAGGCGCTACAACAAAAGAAAGCCGCAAGGACGATTCGAATCAAATGCTGAACGAATTCAACACAGAGAGAGACTGAGGAAAGAATTTGAGGAAGAAATCTACAAGTGTCGTGCAAAAAAGCTCCGCCAGGACGTGATAGTTCGGCACGTTGACCGCGTCGACAACTATCCGAACACAAATGAGGATGAAAAAGGGATTTCAGCATGGTTCCGTGTGGGTTTGCTAGATACATATGAACGAGGAATCGTTTTGGGTTTAAGATTTGGTGGCTTGGTTGAATGTGATGGAGGCTATCGCTTCGCTGATTGGGTAAATGGAGAAAAAGCAGATATCAGAGTTTTATTGATGGGTGACGTGCCCTACGATTCGATTGAGGCAGTAAATATGGTTGGAGACAAGTACTATTACTTTCCTCACATTTACTGCCATTTTGATTTTAACGGTGAACCATACGAGCGCCTTTGGTTCTGCGAGAAGATTGATGAGCCGCATGGACACCCGTACTTTAAACACATTGCAGATTATAAGGACGTTGTCGCAAACAACCCTGCAGATACATTGAGCTTTGCATAGTTTGTGTGTCAGGAAGGCGGAACGCCCAACACGGCGCTGGTGCGGTCAAGCCGCACAGCGCCCACCTCTGTTAAGCAGTGACCGAATCTATTCACACCCATAAGGAGATTTTCTGCAATGGACATCCCACGGATCTTCAACATCACCGAAAGTACTCACCGCATCCATAACCCGTTCACACCCGAAAAGCTCGCCACTCTCGGCGCGGCGCTGCGTCTGGAAACGGGAACCCGAGTGCTCGACCTCGGCAGTGGTTCGGGGGAGATGCTGTGCACCTGGGCACGCGATTACGGAGTCATCGGCACCGGTATCGACATGAGCCAGTTGTTCACCGAGCAAGCGAAACTCCGCGCTGAAGAACTCGGCGTGACCGATCAAGTCGAGTTCATCCATGGCGATGCTGCCGGCTACGTTTCTGACGAGAAGGCCGGTGTGGCAGCATGTGTCGGCGCCACGTGGATCGCCGGGGGAGTCGCCGGCACCATCGAGCTTCTGGCGCGGAGTCTTCACAACGGAGGGATCATCCTCATCGGCGAGCCCTACTGGCGGCAGTTACCGCCGACGGAAGATGTTGCCAAGGGTTGTCTTGCCGGCTCAATCTCCGACTTTCTCATGCTTCCGGAACTTCTCGCGTCTTTCGGCCACCTCGACTACGACGTCGTGGAAATGGTTTTGGCAGACCAAGACAGCTGGGACAGATACGAGGCGGCCAAGTGGCTCACCATGCGCCGATGGCTTGAAGCCAATCCCGACGACGAGTTCGTGAAAGATGTTCGAGCCAAACTGACCTCGGAACCCGAGCGCTACGCCACGTACACGCGTGAATACCTGGGCTGGGGCGTGTTCGCGCTGATGGCGCGGTGATGTGAGGCAGCAGAGAAATTGAGAGCAGAGATGGAGGGTCAGGTCTCATTCTATACAAGTTGTGGCTAAGCTCCGAAATCCGGAATCAATCTTCGTTCCGAGTATTTAAGGCTCCTTGATGATGTCCAGGGTTTTCCCGCCGAAAATAGTTTACAATATTCGCCCGTTTGCATATCATGTCGGCCCATGTCCGAGCCAGAAACAGTGCACATACGCCCGATGACAAAGTCCGATCTGGATGGCGTCATGGACATTGAGCAGGTCTCGTATCCGGCCCCATGGAAACGCGAGCATTTCCTTCAGGAGATCCACTCCCATACTTCGTTTCCTTACGTTGCCGTAATTGATGAGCTGGTTGTCGGCTATGTCTGCCTGATGTCGCTCTTTGAGGATGCGCAGATACTGAATATCGCCGTGGCACCCCAACAGCGCGGTAAAGGCATTGCCAGGAAATTGCTGGAGCTGGCTGTCAGCACTGCCCGTGAGCGTGGGGCCGAAGTCCTTGCGCTGGAAGTACGCGAGTCGAATGCTGCTGCAATCAAGATGTATGAGGATTTCGGTTTTGTGCGCTACTTTGTGAGGAAGGGTTATTACGAGGGTAAAGAAGATGCGTTGTTGATGGAGAAGATCCTCGCAAGTAAACCTGATTAGCGTTGCCAAATTTGTTCCCTCTCCATGAGGGAGAGGGTTAGGGTGAGGGGGCAGCGTTGCCAGTACCGCAAGAGTTGCTGGTATTTGCCAGACAACTTCGCAAGCAACAGACAGATGCCGAAAACCTGATCTGGTATCTCCTGAGGGGTCGCCGTTTCTGCGGTTTTAAATTTCGACGGCAATACCCTGTTTGTGGATATATTCTCGACCTCTACTGTCATGATGCCGGACTTGCTGTTGAGCTTGATGGTGGAGGCCATGCAGACGAAGAGCAACGTCTTTATGACGAAGAACGGACAAAAGTACTTGCATCCACTGGAATACGGGTTGTCAGATTCTGGAATAATGATGTGCTCAACTCTTTGGAAGTCGTTTTGGAAGAATTGCATGAGCATCTGTTGAAGGAATCTGGTAAGAGCTAAAGGCATCCCCCTCATCCGGCCTTCGGCCACCTTCTCCCTCATGGAGAAGGGGCACTATGCTACGTTTATGCTGAATTTTGAATTCATAAGGAGATTAACCTGATGCAGTTCACATCTATGATCCTTTCCAATGCCGAGGTTTCGCCCGGCTACTGGCGGATGCGTATGACCGCCCCGCCTGAGTTCGCCTCAGCCACCCCAGGGCAATTCGTGATGGTGCGAGTGAACGCTGCCATTGATCCGCTGCTGCGGCGGCCGTTCGGCGTGTTTGATGTCGGCATCCACATCCCTGCCCATAGCGGCGCTGTGGCGCAGCCTTACCTGGAGATGCTCTACCGGGTGGTGGGGAAGGGCACAGCCATGTTGTCTGCCCTGCATGAAACCGACCTGCTGGATATTCTCGGCCCGCTTGGCAAGGGATTTGACCTGGGAGATGCGGACGAGGAAAA
>Ga0209212_1003564_pt1 | contig 20343 bp, 21 predicted proteins | sample RifGroC2_FD_183996 | JGI IMG/M metagenome (GOLD analysis project Ga0209212, IMG submission 183996) | Groundwater microbial communities from Rifle, Colorado, USA - Groundwater C2 (SPAdes) (version 2) | ecosystem: Environmental > Aquatic > Deep subsurface > Groundwater | place: Rifle, Colorado... | reverse complement strand
ACGGTGTCGATGGCTATGCCCGCGAAATGGTCACCGCCCGCGCCACTTCGTTCACCCATGCGCCCAAGGGCTACAGCCATGCCGAGGCGTCGACCCTGACCACCGCCGGCCTCACTGCCTGGCGTGCGCTGATGGCCGACGGCAAGCTCAAGCCCGGCGACAGCGTGTTGATCCAGGGTACCGGCGGCGTATCGATCTTCGCCCTGCAGTTCGCCAAGATGGCCGGCGCCACGGTCATCGCCACCTCGTCCAGCGACGCCAAGCTGGAGCGCCTGCGGGAGATGGGCGCCGACCACCTGATCAACTACCGAACGACACCCGCCTGGGGCGAGACGGTGCGCGAGCTGACCGATGGCCGCGGCGTGGACCATGTGATCGAGGTCGGCGGGCCGGCGACGCTGGCGCAGTCGATGGTTGCGGCGCGCATCGGCGGGCATATCTCGGTGATCGGCATTCTCACCGGCGTTGCCGGCGAGCTGCCGCTGGTACCCGCGCTGGTGCGCCAGCTGCGTCTGCAGGGCGTGCTGGTGGGCAGCCGCGCGCAGCAGCAGGAGATGATCCGCGCCATCGATGCGAACGGCATCCGCCCGGTCATCGACAAGCACTTCGCCGTGGACGATATCGTCGAGGCGTTCCGCTACCAGGAAACCAACCAGCACTTCGGCAAGATCTGCCTGGATATCTGAAGCCTGGCGTCGGCGGCGGCTGCGTTTAGAATGCGCGGCCACGCCGCCGACGATGCCCGCCCATGACGCCCGAACACCTCACCACCCTGCAAAATCACCTGCTCGACGCGTTGGCCAACGTGCCCGACGAGACGCGACGACTGTTCCATGGTCGCGGCCGCTGCTATCCGGGGCTCGAACAGCTGACCGTCGACTGGCTGCAGGGCGTGGTGCTGGTGGCGCTGTTCCGTGATCCGGGCGAGGCGGAGCGGAAGGTGCTAGAGCAGATGCTCATGGCGCTGACGGAATCCCCGGCCTGGAAGCAGAGCCAGGCACAGCGCTTGCTGCTGCAGCATCGCTATCTGCCGGATGCACCGACCGAGGCGTTGCTGGGCGATGTGCCCGCCGAGTGGCTGGTCAGCGAGAACGGTCTGCGCTACAAGCTCGATCTCGGGCGCAAGCAGAACAACGGCCTGTTTCTCGACATGCGTTATGGCCGCCGTTGGGTGCAGGGAAATGCGCAGGGCAAGCGGGTGCTCAACCTGTTCGCCTACACCTGCAGCTTTTCCGTCGCGGCGATCGCCGGTGGCGCCGAGCACGTGGTCAATCTGGACATGGCCAGTGCCGCCCTGACCCGAGGGCGGGAGAACCATCGCCTCAATGGCCACGATCTCAGCAGGGTCAGCTTTCTCGGCCACGAGCTGTTCAAATCCTGGGGCAAGGTGCGCAAGCTCGGGCCGTACGACCTGATCATCATCGACCCGCCTTCCTTCCAGAAGGGTAGCTTCGCCCTGACCCGCGATTACCAGAAGATTCTGCGCAAGCTGCCGGAATTGCTGAACGGCGGCGGCCAGGTGCTGGCCTGCGTGAATGACCCGGATATCGGCGCGGACTTCCTGATCCAGGGCATGGCCGCCGAGGCGCCGCAGCTGCGCTTCGAGCAGCGCCTGGAGAACCCGCCGGAGTTTCCCGACATCAGCCCCGAGAGCGGGCTCAAGGCACTGCTGTTTTCGGCATGACGCTGGGTCGAGTCAGTCCCTTGTGACCGGCTCTGCATCGGCCTTGCCGAGCAAGCGCTCGACGTCCTCGATCACCTGCAATGCGGCCAGCGGACCGCCGACGGACGTCCACAGCGAGCCGTCGACAGCGCCGAAGCGTTTGCTCTGCAGCGCCGAGAGCTGGCGGAACGCCGGGGTCTGTTCGGCCTGACGCATGGCCTCGACCGCCTCGCCGCTGGTAGCCAGGGTGCCGATCACCAGCCAGTCGGCATCCAGCAGTTCCAGTGACTCCAGGCTCAGTGCCATCGAGTGGGTGTGGCCGGGGTCCTGCTGATGGGCGGGGCGGGTGAGGCCGAGGTCTTCGACGACCGTGCTGGCGAAGGCGTCCTTGAACATGTACGAGGGGCCCTTGGGATTCCAGCGCACGATGCTGAGGGTTTCGCCCTGATGCGTGCTCAGCCGCTCGCGCGCCTGCTCGACCCGGGCGCGGTAGCGGTCCAGCACGGCGTTGGCTTCGGCGTTCTTGTTCAGGATCTGCGCGGTGCGCTGCATGGATTCCTGCCAGGGGCGACCCCAGCGGTAGGTGATGACGGTCGGTGCGATCTCGTTGAGGATCGCCAGCTGCTCCGGCTTTACCGGGCCGGTGAGGATCAGATCGGGCTCCAGTTCGAGCAGGGTTTCCAGATTCGGATTGTCCAGATCACCGACCACTGGGACGTCGGCCGGCAGCTTGCCCTCGAGGTAGCGCGGCGGTGCGGCCTGGCCGCGGCCGTTGATGGTGCCGACCGGGGTGACGCCAAGTGCGAGTGCGGTATCCAGATCGATTTCGCTGAGGGTGATCACCCGCTTCGGCGTTTCCGGCACGTTGACGGTGTTGCCCATGGCATCGCTCACCTGGCGCGTATCGGCCAGGGCGGGCAGGGCGGGCAGGGCGAGCAGGCTGGCCAGCAGAGCGGCGGCCAGGGGACGTGGGGTCTTGAGAGTCATTGCATACCTTCCGTTTCGGGGTGTTCTCGGAGAGTGGGTTGCTGGAGCGCACGGGTACGGCGGCGCGGCACGATCACCGGCGCGCCGTCGCCGGGGGCCGGAAGGATGTCGACGTCGGTGTCGTAAAGGCGGTCGACCAGGGCCTTGGTCATCACCTGCCGCGCCGGGCCGATGGCCTGCACCCGGCCGTCGGCCAGGGCGATCAGCTCATCGCAGTAACGGGCGGCCACGCCGAGGTCATGGATCACGATCAGCACCGTGCGCCCGGCCGCGGCGATCTGGTGCACGGCTTCCATCACCTCGGCCTGGTGGCCGATGTCCAGCGCGCTGGTGGGTTCGTCGAGCAGGATCAGGTCGGTGTTCTGCGCGAGGATCATGCCGAGCCAGGCCCGTTGCGCCTGGCCACCCGAGAGCGAGGCGGCGCTGCGTTGCCAGATCGCATCGAGCTGCATCACCTCGCGGGCGCGTGCAACCTGGCGGGCGTCTTCCGCGCTCCACTGGTTGAACCAGCCCTGGTGCGGATGGCGGCCGTACTGCACCAGCTGTTCCACGCGGATGCCTTCGGCCAGCACCGGCAGTTGCGGCAGAAAGGCCAGCTCCCGCGCCAGCGCCTTGAGCGAGTAGCCCAGCAGCGGCTTGCCGTGGATCTCCACGGTGCCGCGTTGCAGCGGCAGCTGGCGGGCGAGTAGTTTGAGCAGCGTGGATTTGCCGCTGCCATTGGGGCCGACGATGCCGATCAGCTTGCCTCTGGGCAGGCTGAAGGAGACGTCGTCGAGCACGACCTTGTCCTGATAGGCGAAGTGCAGGTTTTCCGCGCGCAGGGCAGTCATCAGTCAGCTCCTCGTCTGTCCTTGAGCAGCAGGCCGAGCAGCAGGATGCCGCCGAGCAGCCGCGTCATGATGCCGGTGGGGATTTCCTCGGGCTGGGCGAGCACCCGCACCAGGGTGTCGCTGCCGAGCAGCAATACCGCGCCGCACAGCGCCGATAGCCACAGCGGGGCGAGGTTGTCGCGGGCCAGCCAGGAGGCGAGGATCGGTGCGGCCATGGCGATGAACACCACCGGCCCGCCGATCGCCGTACCCAGCGCGGCCACCACGATTGCCAGGGCGAGCACGCCGAGCTGGACCAGCGGCACCTTCACCCCGAGGTTCTGCGCCGTGGCGTCGCCGAAGCGCAGCAGCGCCAGCGGCCGATTGACCAGCGCCATCAGCGGGCAGAGCAGCAACAGCAGCAGTGCGACGGGCTTGACCGTCTGATAGCTGACACCGGCGAAGTGGCCCATGGTCCACAGGTAGATGCTGCCCAAGTGAGCGAGGGGTTGCGTCGACATGGCGAAGTCGCCGAGGGCACCGAGCAGTTCCGACAGCGCAATGCCGATGACGATGAACAGGTAGCCCTGCTCGCCGGGGCGTCGGCACAGGGCGAACAGTGCGGCGGCCGCCAGTGCGGCTCCGAGTGGCGACGCCCACCATGGCCAGTTGCCGAGGGTCAGGTAGAGGGCGAAGACGACCACAGCCAGCGAGGCGCCCTCGTTCACACCGATCATGTCCGGTGTCGCCAGGCGGTTGCGTACCAGGGTCTGGATCAGGCAGCCGGCCATGCCCATGGCCAGCCCGGCGATGATCGCGGCGGCGACCCGCGGCAGGCGAATCTTGAAGACCATGATTTCCTGCAGCCTGCTGCCGTTTCCGGTCAGGGTGGCGATGACGTCGCGCACGCCGAGATGGCCGCTGCCGAGGCTGGTCGCCAGTACCGTCAAGCCCAGCAGCACCAGCACGAGCAGGGTGAACATCAACCAACTGCGCCGATGCAGCAGCAGGCTGATGCCACCGAGGCGCAGCGTCCAGACGCCGGAAGGTCTGGGGATGGAGGTCATGGCTACCTCACCGTCAACAGGGAACGAAAGCCGCCGCGCAGCACGATGGCGATCAGCGCCGGCGCGCCGAGCGCGGCCAGCAGGGTGCCGACCGGCAGTTCGTACGGCTGCAGCAGCCAGCGCGAGAGCACGTCGGCGGCGAGCAGGAAGAGCATGCCGAACAGCGTGGAAAACAGCAGTTGCCGTAGCAGTGCCACCGGCTCGATGCGGCGCGCGCAATAGGCGGCGAGAAAACCGAGAAAGCCGATCGGCCCGGCCAGCGAGATGGCGCAGGCGGTGAGCAGGGTGGATGCCGCCAGCACGCCGAGGCGTACCCAACCGGTATGGATGCCCAGCGCGCGGGCCTGGCTGTCGCCCATCTGCATCAGGGTCAGCTGACGGCAGAGCAGCGTCGCCAGCACCAGCCCGAGCACGGCCAGTGGGCTGACCGTGCCGACCGCATCGAGGCTGGAGGCCGATAGCGAGCCGAGGTTCCAGAAGCGGAACTGCTCCAGCGCCACCCGCGTGGAGAGCAGCAGGAAATTCGCCAGACCGCCGAAGATCGCGCCGAGCGCCACTCCAGCAAGAATCAGCTTCAGCGGGCTGGCCTGACCCAGCATCAGGCCGACGCCCAGCACCAGCAGATTGCCCAGCAGGGCGCCGGCGCCGGACCAGAGCAGGTAGCCCCGGGTCGACTCGACGCCGAAATAGATCAGGCCGATCACCAGCCCGAGCACCGCGCCGGCATTGACACCGAGCAGGCCGGGTTCGGCCAGGGGATTGCGTGTCGCGCTCTGCAGCAGCGAGGCGGCGATTGCCAGGCTGGCGCCCACCACCAGCGCGGCGAGGGTGCGCGGCAGCCGCAGGGTATCGACGACCATGGCCAGCTTGTCGTCGGCCAGATAGTCGGGCTGGCCGAGCAGATAGCCGAACACGGCGTCGGCACCATACACGCCGGCACCGGTGGCCAGGGACAGAGTCAGCAGCAAGAGCAGAAGGCCACCGCCGGCAATCAGCGTGGCCTTCTGCAACGCTGGCATCGTTGAATCAGTCGGCATGGTTCACTTCGCGTCTCCAGGTGAACCCGGCGGCTCGCGCCGCCGGGCGGGGCGTCAGATGTCGTAGGCGAAACCGACGAACAGCGTGCGACCCATGAGGATGTTGTCGACGGCCTGAGTCACCTCGTCGCGCTTCTCGTTGGTCAGGTTGTTGAGCCCGCCGTTGAGTGTCAGCTGCTTGGTGGCCTGGTAGCGGGCACCGAGGCTCAGGGTGTGGAAGGCGCCGGTCTCGAACGCCCCGGAACGCGCCACGTCGTACAGGTACTGGCTGCCGGTGTACTGGTAATCCAGGTTCAGGCCGAGCTTTGGCAGCGCCTGCCAGTCGGCACCCAGGTTGGCGATATGCTGCGGCGAGTTGCGGATCGGCTCGTCGGTGTCGCGATCCCTGGCGTCGGAGTAGGTGTAGTTCGCGCGCAGGCCGATGCGGTCGCTCAGCAGGTAGTTGCCCTGCAGCTCGTAACCCTTGATCCACACATGGGGTTGGTTGTAGGTGGTCAGCACCGGGTCGGCGGCGACGATCTGGCCGTTCACCCGAATCAGCCGCGTCGTTTCGGTGCTGATCATGTCTTCGATGTCGGTCTGGAAGAACATGATGCCGGCCTGCAGGCGGTCGTTCTGGTAGAGGGTGCCGAGCTCGTAGCTGGTGGCGGTTTCCGGCTTGAGATCCTCGTTGCCGACCGTCACGCAGTAGCCACGGCAGGCGATTTCCACGTAGGTGGGATCGGATTGGGCAATGCTCGGTGCCTTGAACGACTTGCCCACGCCGCCCTTTATCACCCAGCTGTCGCTGAGGTTGTAAACGCCGTAGGCGCGCGGGCTGAATTCGCTGCCGAAGCTTTCGTGATCATCCCAGCGGGCGCCGAGGGTGATATCCAGCTGTCCCAGGGAGAACTCGTCCTGCAGGTAGAGCGCCTGCTGATCGATCTCTATCTCCGAACCGAGGTTGTTGCTGTGGCTGAGTTCGGTGCGGCGCAGTTCGCTGCCCAGGGTCAGCAGGTGGTTGCCGAGGAACGCGGTCACCTGGCCGTCGACCGTATGGTTGGTCTGGTTGACGTTGCTGAAGCGGCCGCCGCGCAGGTCGGTCATGACCTCGGAGTCGTCCATCAGATCGACGTCTTCGTAGTAGTAGCGGACTCGCGAGTTAAAGCCGTCCCAGCTGCCGTTGTGGGTCAGACCGAAGGCGCTGCGTTCCATCTCCTGAACGTTGGTCGGAAAGGCGAAGCCCGAGTTGCTCCAGGTGCCCTTGCGGTCGTCCTCACGATGGCTCAGGTCGAGGTCGATGCTCTGGCGCTCGTCTAGCAGCCAGCTCAGGCTGCCGTAGGCGCTGGCGTTCTGGCGTTTTTCGGCGGCATCAATCAGGGGCGACGTAGTCTGGTCCGAACCCCAGGCAGCCTGGTCGGTGCCCTCGACGATCAGGTTGCCGAGCAGCTTGTCCTCGATCAGCGTGCCGCTGATGTAGCCGCTGGTCTTGTGGCTGTCACCGGAATCACCCTCGGTCGGGTGCTCGTAGCCGTAGGCGATGCCGGCCCTGGTGTCGGCGGTAGGTTTACGCAGGATCACGTTGACCACGCCACCGATGGCATCGGCGCCGTACAGCGAGGACATCGGCCCGCGGATCACCTCGATGCGCTCGATGGCGGCCATCGGGATCGAGGACAGATCGAAGTCGTTGGCGTAGTTGGAGACCAGGGCTTCACGCGAGTTGATGCGGCGGCCGTTGACCAACAGCAGGGTGTAGTCCGAATCCATCCCGCGCAGTCTGATTTCCTTGCGGCCGTAGGTCGACGACGGGCTGATGTACACCCCCGGCAGGTATTTCACTGCATCGGCGAGGTTGTATACCGGCAGCTTGTCGAGGTCGTCGCGGGTGACCACCGACACGCTCGCCGGCGCGCTGAGTTCGCTGTGGGCGGTCTGGGTGGCGGTGATGACTTCGTTCTGCAGCGTGACCGGCTCGCTGGCGATGGCGAGCATCGGAAGGAGTGCGCCGAGCAGCGTCAGCGGCAGGTGACGGGGACGACTGATGGTTCTTACAGAAGGCATTGCAGGCTCCATTGCGGTTTGATCGATGCGGGATGTAAGTCTCATCAGGCGTGCGGCTGCAGGTTCAGGCCCTGCTTGTGGTTGTAGGTGTTGGCAGGTGTCCATGGCGACGCAGGGCGGCGAGCAGTAACAGCAGGGTTGCGCCTGCGATCAGGGTGAGGACCACGTGGAAACCTGCGAGGTGTTCGAAACCCGTCAGCTCGCCATCGGCAGCCGTACCCAGGTAGGCGGCGGAGGCCAGGCTGCCGAGGCCGGCGGCAACGTTGCTGACGGACCCGTGCAGCGCCATGAACGCGGCGCGTTGATGGGGCGCCGGAATGCTCGCGGCGACCGTCGTGGTGCTGCTGGTGCGCAATGTGCTGAGTGCCATGAACAGGCTGAACACCAGCAACAGCGGCAGTGGAACCAGCAGGGCGAAGCCGAGCAGCGTGATCAGTGCCAGCAGGCCGCTGCTGCTCAGGACCAGCCGGCGGGCGTGGCCGCGATCGATCCAGCTGCCGCCCAGACGCACGGCGGCCAGGCTGGCCAGCCCACCGCACAGGTAGAGCACGCCGATGTGTTCGCGGGCGAAGCCGAGATTGAACTGGAAGAATGCGGAAAAGTGCGGCACCAGTAGGAAGTGGCTGAACATCTGCAATGCGACAAGCGCCAGTGCCCCCAGGCACAGCGGTGAGCGCAACAGCGGGCGCAGCGCTCCTGGCGGGCGTGGGTGTGGTTGCGGACTGGGGAAGAGGATGTGGCAGCCAAACGCGAGCGCCAGGCCAACCGCGGCAATGCCCAGCATCGGCGCGCGCCAGCCCAGCCAGCGCGCGAGTTCCAGCGCCAGAGGCGTGACGACGATGGCGGCGAGGGAGAAACCCATCGCTAGGCGGGCGAGCTGCCGGCCCCGTTCGGCTGGCGGGATCAGATCGAGCAGGCTCGCCATCAGCACCGCGCCCAGGGGGCCGGCGACGAATGCGCTGAGCACGAAGAGCCAGGTCAACTGGTGCGCGTCGGAGGCACCTGCGCAGGCACCGAGCAGGGCGAAGCGCAGGACGAGCAGGGCGAGCAGCACCGGCTTGCGCTCGAAGCGGTCCAGCCAGGCTGCACTGAGCGCCGAGCCGAGGGCGGCTGCCAAGGTCGCGGCGCCAGCCAGATACCCTATGCGGTCGGCGGGCATGTCCAGTTCGCGGACGAAATCCGGGCCGAGCGGCATGATCATCATCAGGCTGCCGATCGATAGCATGCTAATCAGTGTGGCCAGCTGAACAGCCGTTTTCGTTTGTCGATCTGCATCCATGTACATAACGCCGCTGGGTGAGGCGGTGCATCTTATGCAGCTATAAACGCGAATTCAAATGCAAATCGTTATTGTTTGGTTGCGGTGCGGGCGATTTCATTGGATGGCGGCGCGCTATGTGGCGGAATAGCGGAGATGGCGCGCGGGGCTTCGATACCATAAGACCGCGCGAAAGCTCCCGAGATGAACTTATATCGGAGGTCGGCTGCGCCGCCAGCGATCCGTGCTGTACGACCTGCCCTGGTTCAGTCGCGTGCCTCGAGGTCCTTGATCAGCGCCTTCATCTCGTCGATCTCACGGCGTTGCGCCTCGATGATGCTGTCCGCCAGCTCGCGCACCCTCGGGTCCTGGATATCCGCTCGCTCACTGGTGAGGATGGCGATGGAGTGGTGCGGAATCATCGCCTTCATCCACGACACCTGATCCACCGTCGCCTGGCTACGCACCAGCCACAAGGACACTACGAACACCAGCGCGCTGCCGGCGAAAATGGCGATGTTCACCCCGCGCCGCGGATACATCTTCAGCATGAACGCCAGCATGACGATCGCCATGGCCGCGCCCATGATCAGCGCCATGTAGGCGCGGGTTTCGCTGAACAGGATGTGGTCGGTCTGGAACACGTTCAGGTACATCAGGCCGAACATGACCAGCGTCGAGGTGGCAATCATTGCGCCGAATTTGGCGTAGGGCTGCATAGGCGTGCTCTCCTCTCGCGATGACTGATGGGGCGGCAGATTGCCAGCCCACTCCGTCATCTCGACAGCCCTCGGTCGGTGCCGTTCACGTTTCTCGGCCACGCCAGCGGCACGCACTGGCCGACTTCGATGGCCTCGCCGCGCTGACCGCAGCGTACTCGCCGCCGCGGATCAGTGAGCGCCGCGGATCAGCGAGTGGCCATCTGTTCGCAGCTGGGTTCGATGGTGAATGTGCGCGCGGAGTCGACCGGGCCCAGCTTTTCCAGCGTGCGACGGCCGAGCAGTACGGGGTAGTGCATTTCATCGCGATCCCTGAGCGAGAACTGCTCCTCGAGGAGGCGATCGCCGATGCACACCTTCATCAGCACGACCGGCCGATCTTCCTTGCCGCCGGCGCCACGAACGGTCAGTTCGCGGTGCAGTTTGCGTTCGATACGTGACTTGACCAGCTTGTCCCTTTCGATGTCCTTGAGGTCCAGATCAAAGCGGACCCACTCGTCACCGTCTCGCTCGAAATACTCGATGTCTTCGGCATGCATCGACGAAGTCAGCGCGCCGGTGTCGAGCTTGAACTTCACCGTGACTTCCTCGGGAAGCACCATGCCACGCTCCACCCAGCCGAGTGGTGTGCCGCCGGCGGCGAGGGAAGGGAGGGTATGCAGGGACAGTAGCAACGCGGCGGGTAGGGCCAGCAGTCGTGACGATTTCAATGGCAACTCCGGAGGTAGTGGCTTCGCTCAATAGAGCGAAATCTGCCGAGGATGTTCAGCGCGCCGTGGTTTCCCCGACGTGCCCAGCCAAGGATTTGCTCCTCTGAGCCGCTTCGCGTTCGCCGATCTGTTCGCTCAGTGCACGAACGAAGGCGTCCACCGCGACTGGCAGGTAACGCGAGCTGCGCACATACACGCCGAGGTCGCTGAACACCGCGCCGCCATCGTTCAGCGGTACGTGCACGAGCGTCCCGCCGGCCAGCTCGGCTTCGATGCCGATGCGCGTCTGGAAGGCGACCCCGGCACCGCGCTTGGCCATCTGCAGGGCCAGCTCCACGGAGCTGGTTTCCAGCGGCGCCTTGTGCCGCGGGCGGGTGCGCGCCAGCAGCGGCGCCAGCAGGTGATGGATGGACAGATCGCTCTTGGCCAGGATCAGCGGGTATTCGGCGCAGGTGGCGAAGCTCACCTCGGCGCGTTCGGCCAGCGGATGCGAGGGGGGAACGATTGCGCCGAGACGGAAGTGGCCGACGCCCAGCTGCTGCAAGTCAGCGGTACGCGGCAGGGCAAAGGCCAGGCCGATGTCCGCCTGGCCGCTGATGACAGCCTCGGGAATCGCCTGCGAGCCAAGGCTGGTGACACCCACGGTAACCCGCGGATAGCGTTCGCGCAGCTGCTCCAGCACGCCAGGTAGAAGATCGGTGGTGACGCCGGATACCGTGGCGATTTCCACATGGCCGGTGCGTAGGCCCTGCAGTGCGTCCAGTTCGGAGCGCACACGCTCGGCGTCCTGCAGCACGACGATGACATGGCGAGCGAAGATCTCGCCGGCGGCGGTCAGCCGCAGTCCGCCGGGCAGGCGTTCGAAAAGGGGCGCGCCGATCTCGTCTTCGAGCTTGAGAATCTGCCGGTTCACCGCCGACGAGGCGACGTTGAGCCGGCGCGACGCCTCACGAATCGACTGGCAGCGCCGCACCATGTCGAAGTAATGGATGGCCGGGGAGTGGATGCGCAGCTTGCGGGCCACGGTCGGTCAGCGATCCGCGGGCGGAGGTGGGGTCAGTCCGCAGCCCTTGAGGATGATGGCGATCAGGTTGTCGCTGGCGTGCGCGAAATCGGCGCGGGTCATGCGCTTGCCGTTGATGCGGCGGATCTGATCGGAGAAGTCGGCATAGTGTTGGGTGCTGCTCCAGATCATGAAGATCAGGTGCATGGGGTCGACCGGGTCCATCTTGCCGGCGGCGATCCAGGCGTCGAACACCGCGGCGCGGCCACGGAACCAGTTGCGATAGTCCTGGTTGAAGTGCTCGGAGAGGCACTCGCAGCCGCTGATGACTTCCATGGCGAAAATCTTCGAGGCCTGCGGGTGGCGTCGCGAGAATTCCATCTTGATGCGGATGTATTCGGCCAGAGCGACGGCGGGGTCATCGTCGACGGTCACATCGTCGAAGGCGGTATCCCAGAGTTCGAGAATATGCCGCATGACCTCGACATACAGCCCCAGCTTGCTGTTGAAGTAATAGTGCACGTTCGCCTTGGGCAACCCGGCACGGGTGGCGATGGCGTTCATGCTGGTGCCCTTGAAGCCGTAGCGGGCGAACTCTTCGGCAGCTGCCGCGAGGATGGTTTCCTCGTTCTTCTGCCGAATGCGGCCGGCGGGCTTGCCCTGGGCGGTGTAGAGCGGCTGGGGTGCGTTGTTCTTGTCCATGTTCCCTGTCCGTGAGCGCGCTGGCGGTTGGCCTGGTCCACTATGCGGAGCGGGCCTGCTGCGTGTTGAGGATGATGGCCTATGCGCTGCGTTCATTCGCCTCGCAGCCCCCGGGAAAGGGTGTCGGACCGCCCGGGGTGATGGTCGAGCCGAGTTGATTCTGCACGAGTTTCGCTGTTCGATGCAGCCGTTGCGCTTGTGACGGCGAGGATCGCGGCCGGCACCGAACGAGAGCCGCCCGGTTTGCGGGCGGCGAGGCGCATCAGAAGTGCGCCTTGACGATGAAGTTGGTGACGTTGTTGTCGGTGTTGAAGGCGTCGGAATCTTCGATGCCGTACTTGTTCGACCAGTAGTCGTATTCGATACCGACGTAGAGCTTGCCAGGCGTGTAGTCCAGCGCCTTGCCGAGGTCGTACTTGACCTGCGGGTTGAAGTGGAAGTTCTTCTTCAGCTCGGTGTTGCCATTCTTCTTGTCGTTGACGACCCAGTCGATATAGCCGTCGAAGAGGATGTCCGACTTGCCCACCGGGAAGGTCATGGCCCAGGTCGGAGTGATCTGCCACTGGCCGCCAGGCTTGCCGGTGATGCCGTCGGGCTTGCGGTAGTAGGTGTTCAGGGAGAAGCGGTCGAAACCTGGAATAGCCAGATCCACGGCCGGGCCGAGCAGATAGTTGCGATTACGGCCTTCGCCGCGTTCGTAGGTCGCGGAGATCAGCACATCCTTGATCGGACCGAAGGACAGGTCTGCGCCGCTGATCTTGCCCAGCGACAGGCGCGGGCTGAATTCACCGTAGTAGGTGTGGCCATCGCTGCCGGAGATGCCGTTGTACCACTTGTTATCGACGAACAGGAACATGTCCCCCCAGGTCCAGCCGCTGGCATGTTCGAAGGTAATGGTCTGTTGGATGTCGCCTTCCTTGCCACCTGCGGAGTCGACGGCGAAGTTCTTGCCGTACAGGTAGGTGAGGCTGTTGTTCTGCCAGAGCATTGGGCTGGCCATGGCTTGGCTGCTGAGGATGAACCCGGCCGCGAGGGCTGCGGTGGTCAGGCTGCGCTTCATTGAGTGTGTCTCCGTATTGGCATTTGAATGAGCTTGTAAGTTGTCCAAGCGGTCAGGCTTTGGTCACAAAGCAAGCGTCGCGCCAATACCAAAGATCCTATTGAGGTTCTTGATAAGTAATTGATAGGAAAAGATTTATTTTTAGAAGGCGAAACGTTTTGACTGATGACAAGGTTGCCGGATGGGAGGTGAGCGCGTTGGCGTGACCTGACCGATGCGTCAGCTTGCTTCAGTTTGGGGCGCTGCGATGGCCGATCGCCAGGCTCGCCACCGAAACGGTGCGTCGACTGTCAAGGCAAAGTGAGGTGGGATTCGCGTAGGGAAGAAACGCGACTGCCGGCAAGGCGCCGGCAGTCGGGTGTAGCGAACGAACTTACTGCTGCGTAACCAGGGCGGTGTTGTTCCAGCCGCTCTGATTGATGTAGGCAGCGTTGCCGTAGCCGGCCTGACTGGCGATGGCGTCGTTGCCGAAGCCGTTCTGAGTCACCTTGATCAGGTGATCGGCGCCGCTCTGGCTCAGCATCACGTCGTTGAACGAGCCTTCCTGGCGAACGGTGGCCAGGTTGTCGCGGCCGTCCTGTTCGATATCGGCACTGTTGTTCCAGCCATAGCTGACGCCGACGATTTCGTTGTCGCTACCATGCTGCACGGCGTTCAGCTCGTTACCGGCACCATCCTGGTGGAAGTGCAGATCGTTGCCGCGGCCCTGCTGTTCCACGGAGGCAACGTTGAAGCCGCCTTCCTGGATGGTCTTGGCAGTCTGATTGCGGCCGTCTTGGTACACGTCGGCTTCGTTGCCGATGCCGGACTGCTCTGTAGTGGCGGTGTTGTTGCCACCGAACCAGCCGTTGGTCTGCACAATGCTGGAGTCGTTGCCGACCCCGTGCTGCACGACGAAGGCGTTCTGCGCATTGCCGCTCTGGTCCACATCGACGCGATTGTTGCTGCCGTGGGACTCGACATACGCCTCGTGCTGCAGGCCGGTTTGCGAAACCATCGCATCGTTGCGCCAGCCGGTCTGCTCGACTTCGGCGATGGAGCCGCTGCTGAACACCTGGGTGACATGCGCATCGTTGTCGACGCCTTGCTGATTAATGCTTGCGCGGTCGTGGTTGCTGAGGAACTGGGTGACGCTGGCGTTGTTCAGGTCGCCGTTCTGGTTGACCACCGCCTGGCTGCCATAGGTGGCGGTCTGGGAGATCAGGCCGTAGTTGTCCTTGCCGTCCTGGTTGGTGGTGGCGTTGGTCATGGTCGCGCCGGACTGGAACGTCTCGGCAACGTTGTTGACGCCTTTCTGGTTCTGCGTGGCGCCAGTCTTGTAGGTGCCGGTCTGCTCTACCAGTGCATCGTTGCCCCAGCCGCTCTGGGTCTGGGTCGAGCCGGTCATCAACGTGCCGCTCTGGCGGGATTCGGCATTGTTGAAGTTGCCGGTCTGGGTCTGGGTGGCGGTAGTGGCTTCCGAGCTGATCTGCTCGACCATTGCGTCGTTGCTGAAGCCGCTCTGGTTTTGTGTGGCGAAGTTGCCCGAACCGCCGCTTTGCAGCACTTCTGCGTTGTTGTTGATGCCGTGCTGGTTCTGCTCCGAAGTGTTCTCGGCGGCAAAAGCCTGGGCAGTGGCGACGGTCAGAATGGCTGCTACAAGAGGTTTGAACTTAAACATTTTTGTCACTCCATGGATGTTTTAAGTACAGCGGTATTTCCTTGGGATTAGCGGTACTGGCGAACCACTACCGTCAGACCTCGGCCGCTCTGGCTGACATTGCTGCTATGCCCGCTGCCGGTCTGTTCGATGAGGGCGCGATTGCTCGAACCCTGCTGTGCGATGGCGGCGCGGTTGTCCGAGCCGTTCTGTTCGATGTGGGCGTCATTGTCGAAGCCGTTCTGGCTGATCAGCGCTGCGTTGCCTTGGCCGATCTGCTCGATGCTGGCGCCGTTGGCGTAACCGCTCTGGATGATGTAGGCCTCCAGCTCGGAGCCTGATTGGGCGATGCGGCCGGTCATGTTTTCGCCGGATTGCTGGATCAGCGCCACGGCGCCCTGGCCGCTGACGCCAGCATGGGCGGATGGGTCTGCCGTGAGGTAGGCCAATTCGTTGGGGGCGAGATCGATCGAGGCGGGGATGTCGGCGTGGCTGGCGGTAGCCAGTAGCAGAACTGCGGGTAGCAGCAGGTCATGCGCAATCCGTTGCGAGCGTGTCATGGCGTCCTGTCCTGATGGGCTCTGATGTCGACATACTTGCCCCTAATCGGGGCGGCGAACATCCATCCAATGATTGAAAATGTTGTGATCTGGTGCGTAACGGGTGGTGATCAGGGATGCACGCTGCTGTCTCTGGGTGCGCTGCCCGGAAGCTCATGCGCAACGGCCGGGCAGACGGCATCGCTATTGAGCGTGCAGTCAGCCGGGAAGGGGATTGCCAGGAAAGCTGAAGCGTCGTCGGCGTTGCGCCGACGACTTGGATCTCAGTCCAGCTTGCTCAGGTACTTGCTCAGCGCCGGATGCTCGCCACCGCTGCCTTCGGCGGTCTGCCAGAGGCGCCGGTCGACGCCCTGGGCGATCAGGTGCGCCACGGCAGCCTCGATCGCCGAGAGTACGCAGAGCTGCGCCGGCTCGTTGGTGGTGTAACCCGCCTCCGCTTCGAGCAGTTCCTTGAACTCGATGAACTTGTAGACGTTGGCGCTACGGCCGACGGAGAAGATCGTCTTGGTGGTCATCACGTTCGACAGCACCCTGCCGCTGCGCACGTCGATGGCCCGCAGGTTCACCGTGACCTGATCGACGCGGTATTCCTGCGACAGTCCGATGCCCAGATAGCGCGCACCCTGGCCGCCACTGCGCACGTTGGTTTCGTAGGCGACGATGGCACCTTCCATGATGATGTTGGCCGCCAGCAGCGACGGCAGCTCGGACTGGATATTGGGTGCCACGTCCGGCTTGGCCTGCGAGGCGCGGATGATCTTGCGCTCGGTCAGCACGTTCTGCAGGCCTTCACGCTCGAGCACCACGAACCAGCCACTGGCCTGCATGGCATCGACCAGCATGCTGGCCGCGCCCTGGGTCACCGCGGTGGAGAAGGAACTGGCCGGAGTGGGCTTGTACTGGCCGGTCTGGTCGCGAAAGCCGTACACCGCAGCCACCAGCGGGCCTTTCGGGCGCGGTAGCGCCAGCAGATCCTGGTAGGTCGAGGTACGTGGGGTCAGGGTTGGCGGGTGCTGGTCGGCAGACATGGGCTCGCGAACGGCGCAACCCTGCAGCACAGCCATCATCCCTATGGCTACGAATAGGCTTCTCATGGCCTTTGTTTCTCCTTGGGGGTCAGTTCTGACCGACTATGATTTCGGACATTTCGCCGGTGAGCCGGTCGGTGATTTCCACGATCAGCATGCCGGCGTCGCCGTTGTAGACGCGCACGATGAAATCGTCGGTGGTCACGGTGCCGGTCTTGCCATCGGTCACGCCGCTGAGCAGATCGCCCAGCAGGCGCGACTCCAGCTGGCTGGTGAAACGGTCCAGAGCGGACTGGTCTTCCAGCAGCGAGGAGCGATCGATGGCATCCGGGTCCTTCTTGCTGTTCTGCGCCTGCGCGTTGCCGAGCAGCCAGGCACCGTTGAGCGGGCTACCGCCGAAGGATGGGTTGACGGGGGTGTACACCAGCTCGGTGGCGCTGGCGCCAGTGCTGAGCAGCAGGCTGGCGAGCAGCGTGCCGAGCGCCTTGTGGATGTGCTGTTTCATAGTTCGTCCTTGGCCATGTCAATGTTGTCTTCGAACAACGCTTCGATCTTGCGCCGGTTGATTTCCTGCACCACGAAATCGGCAGCCTCGTAGGCCGGTTCCTTCATGTCCGCCACGTTGGGCTGCAGGAAGCGGCGATACAGGGTCTGGTTCTCGTGCTCTACCCAGACCAGAACCCCCCAGCGCGCCGAGGGCCTTTCCTTGATGGCAAGGTTGAAGTCCAGGGTGCTGATGTCGTTCAGGCGTTCGCAGAAACGCAGGTAGAACTCGTGACCGGAGCGGGAAACCGTGTTGTTGGTGATGAATCCTTGCAGCTCGGCTTCGTCGGCCTGAGCGGTCAGGCTCAACAGCAGCAGAAGCAACGCGGCGGTGCGTTTCACGACACCGCCTCACCAACGTGCGCCAGCACCAGCGAGGCACCCTGGGCGCGATTGCTGGCGCCGAGCTTGCGCAGGGCGTTGTGCACATGGCTCTTGATGGTGTGGATGCTCAGGTGCAGCCTTTCACCGATGGCCGCGTTGGACAGGCCCTGGCCGGCGAGTGCGAGGATCTGCTTCTCGCGCAGGGTCAGCTCGTCGATGACCTGATGTGCGTTGCTGAGCTGCCGGTAGCGACAGAGCAGCGTTTCCATCAGCTCCCTAGGTAGCCAGTCGCCCCCGGCGAGCATGGTCTGGATACCGCGGACAAACATGGCGCGTGGCGTCGCGCGGTAGAAGACCCCGCGGATCCAGGGGTGCGTTTCAACCAGTCTGCGCGCCTGATCGGGCTGGGCGTTGATCAATGCTAGCGGTGCGTCGCCGAACTGGCGGAGCAGGTGCACGCAATCGTTGCGGTCGTAGCTGGCGACATCGAGCAGCACCAGCGCGGAATCGATCTGTTCGGATCGCGGCGTGACCATATGCACCAGTGTGCAGCTGGGGCAGTCGTACAGGTGCTGGCGCAGCGTGCTGTCGAGCAGCTTGCTGGCAGAGAGAAGCGTTATGCGGAATTGGGCTGGCTGGAAAGCCGGCGCGACGTCGTCTTTCATTCGCATGTCCTTTGCTGAATGTTGATGGGCAGTCCTTGATTGCGTGACGCGCAGAGAGCGGTCCCGTCTGGCAATTGAAAGTAGTTCAGCTTTGCGACAAAAAAAAGTCAAAAGTTAAATTTTGCGTCAGCATCCCGACGAAAAGGGTGTTCAGAGAATCTGCTGGAACTCGGAATGCTTCCGTCCTAGAGTCTGATCTCTTGGATGGATGGCCTCGGTCTGGCCACGTAGATGGAGATGGAGCGATGGTTGATCCCGTGTTCTGGCTGGTGTTCTTCTCGGCGGCGCTGGCACTGAATCTGTCGCCCGGGCCGGATCTGCTCTACGTGATTTCACGCACCCTGAGTGGCGGCCGCCGTATCGGTATGATTTCCGCCTGTGGTGTATGCAGCGGGGCGCTGGTGCATGTGGCGTTCGCCGCGCTGGGCATCTCGGCGATCCTCGCCACTTCGGCGCTGGCGTTTACGGTGGTCAAGTACGTCGGTGCTGCCTATCTGCTTTATCTCGGCTATCAGGCGCTGCGCTCGGCCGGCGGCGGAACCGTGCTGGCCCTCAAGGCAGCGCCGCGAGCGTCCGCCTGGAAAGCCTACCGCCAGGGCGTGCTGGTCGATCTGCTGAATCCCAAGGCGGCGATTTTCTTCATGGCTTTCCTGCCTCAGTTCGTCCGCCCCGAGCATGGCTCCGTACCACTGCAGCTGCTGGTTCTCGGCGTGCTGGTGGTCGTGGTGGCGATCATCATCGAGTGCGCTGTGGTGCTGCTGGCAGCCCGCGCCACCCAGGCGTTGCGCTACAATCCGGCCATAAGCCAGTGGCTGGACCGGGCGCTGGGCTCGATGCTCATCGCCCTGGGTATTCGCCTGGGCTTGAGCGAACGCCTCTGAAAGGGAATTGATCGTCACGGTGTGGCTCTCATGAAGAAGGGCAGCCCTTCGGCAGCCCATGATGGGAGCTGTGTATGTCTCAGCAGAGCAAGAACACCTCGGCCAGCCTGATCCCCTGCCTGCGCTATCGCGATGTGGCCATCGCCATCGACTGGCTGAGTCGGGCCTTCGGTTTCGAATGCCAGCGCCAGTACCGCGACGAACAGGTCGGCATCACTCATGCACAACTGGCTTTCGGCAACGGCATGCTGATGGTCGGGCCGGTAGTGGACTCCGAGTACGGCCAGCAACTGCGCCAGCCCGACGAGATTGGCGGCGCATCCACCCAGGGCATCTACGTGATCGTCAACAGCGCCGATGCGCTCTACGCCCAGGCCAAGGCGGCCGGGGCGCAGATCGTCGTCGAGCTCAAGGACGAGGATTACGGCGGTCGCGGCTTCACCTGCCGCGATATCGAAGGGCATCTGTGGAGCTTCGGCACCTACGACCCCTGGGCGGACGAAGCGGCGGGAAGCGTCGCCCAGGCTTGAGTACGTTCCTGCGCGCGGGGCATCGCGCCGACCATCGGGGGGAATGTTCGGCGCAGCGTCGCTGTCAGCTTAACTACGACAGCAGACTGCGGAGGAACGACGATGGCCTACGGAAAACTCTACGGCGCCCTGGTGGTGCTGACCGGTGCGTCCAGCGGCATCGGTCGCGCCGCTGCCCAGGCTTTCGCCCGCCAGGGCGCGCGGCTGGTGCTTGCCGCGCGCGACGCCGAAGCGCTGACGGAAACCGCCGATGAATGCCGCGCGCTCGGTGGCGAAGTCCTGGTGGTGCCCACTGACGTCACCCACAGCGACGAGGTCGAAGCACTGGCCAGCGCTGCGGCGGAGTTCGGCCAGGGGCGCATCGATGTGTGGATCAACAATGCCGGCATCGGCGCGGTCGGCGCGTTCGACGAGACGCCACTGGATGCCCATGAACAGGTGGTGCAGACCGATCTGCTCGGCTATCTGCGTGGCGCCCATGTGGTGCTGCCGTACTTCAAGCAGCAAAAGAGCGGTGTGCTGATCAATACGCTGTCGGTCGGCAGCTGGGTGGCGCAACCGTTCGCGGCGGCCTATTCGGCCAGCAAGTTCGGCCTGCGCGGCCTGTCCCAGGCGCTGCGCGGCGAACTGGGAGCCTGGCCGGGGATTCACATCTGCGACGTGTATCCCGGCATTGTCGATACCCCCGGCTTTCGCGACGGCGGCAACTACGCCGGGCGCTCGTTGCAGCCGCCGCCACCGCTGCTCGATCCGCGTCAGGTGGCCGATGCCATGGTCAGTCTGGCCCTGCATCCGCGCCACACCACGTCGGTCGGCGCGACCGCCACATTGCTGCGCCTGGCGCATTTCCTCACCCCCGGCTTCGATCGACTCAATGGGCTGCTGACCGGCTTCGCGCTTGGCCGCGCGCAGCGAGTGGCGCCCTCGTCAGGCAATCTCTTTCATCCGCCGCTGGGCCAGCGGCGCATCGATGGCGGCTGGCGCTCGTCGCCGGATGATGACAAGCGCTGGCTGTTGATCGGCGGCGTGGCAGCCGGGTTGATCGGTCTTGGCGTATGCCTGGCGCGGCGGCGCTGACCCGCTGTCAGCGCACCTTCGGCGCGCCAGGCATACGC
>Ga0209212_1003561_pt1 | contig 20362 bp, 16 predicted proteins | sample RifGroC2_FD_183996 | JGI IMG/M metagenome (GOLD analysis project Ga0209212, IMG submission 183996) | Groundwater microbial communities from Rifle, Colorado, USA - Groundwater C2 (SPAdes) (version 2) | ecosystem: Environmental > Aquatic > Deep subsurface > Groundwater | place: Rifle, Colorado... | reverse complement strand
AGATAAAAATTGAGAAAACATAGGTTCTTTATGGTCCTGATATTTTGCCGTTGCGAGCTTAAGCGAAGTTGTATTACGGGGCATATCTAGGATAATTTTAGCAGGTTTAAGGAGATTTGAGAAGACCAAAATAGTACCTTTACTCTAGGCACCCTTGCCAAAAAAATTCCCCAGTACATAGAGTGGTTGTAGTCTTGATTGGCGTATAAATACTCTGGATGTTTAAGATCAGTTAACCGTAGCTAATACCCACTTTATCAGCGACCCGTCGAATCCACTCTTCCATGCGTTGCACTTTATGTAATAGCACGGCCATTTCCTGATAATAGGCATCGGCCTTTTTCATATAGGCATCCACTGCATTGGTAAGTAAATCAATCTTTTGGTCCAATCTTTGCTCCACTCCAGAAATCTTTTGGTCCAATCTTTGCTCCACTGCCATCAGGTCATCTTTAGTTGCAAAAGCCACTAAATCTTCTTTAGTCGCAAATACTTCGCGACCGGCCGTTATAATATTTTGTACGTCTTGTGTGGTAAGCATAAATATATGAATTTCTAGTTGGTAAATATAAGTTTACAAACCCTTGACAATATTGTCAATTTGCGCTAATATGGATAGTTACTGAAATACGGTAAAGCCCTTTTACAAAGCCCCAAATAATGGGGAATTCATAAACATACATCAAGAAAGGATGAACCCAATGGAAACTCCATTGTCGCCATCTGCCGCAACAGAAACAGACCTCGGCTTGACCGAAGGTCAAATTGGTAAAGTGTGCGAGATGATCGCAGCCGCACTTCGCAAGGGAAGGAAAAGCTTTCGTTCCAACGCGGTGCAGAATATCATCGAGCAGCATGGCCCCAAGCTTCAGGAAGAAATGACCTCGGCGACCGTTACGGTTTTCGAGAACATCATCGCCTGGAGCAGCAATATCATCGCCCGCGCCGTTAAGGTCGTGCGTAGCCGCACTCCCAAAGAGATGATCAAGGCCCTGGGTCGGGCCGAGTACACGGACAACTCCGTGGTCAAGGCAATCCCCAAGGGTGAAGGCGACGAGGTGATAGTCGAGTTTTTCAAACTCGGCCAGTACGTGAGCATGAATGACTTGGCTCGTGAATACGAGAAGCGCGGGCTCACTCCCGATCCCTACGCCCAAGCCGCAGCCAATGAAGCCGACCCTACTTTTGCCGACAAGCACCCCAACGGTGCTCAATGGAAAGACGAGGACGGTAACTGGTGTTACATCGCTTTCGACCGGGACGACGACGGGCGTTGCGTCGACGTGGGTCGCAGCTACGACGACTGGTATGACTGCTGGTGGTTCGGCGGCGTCCGCAAGTCTCGGTAACTCGGTAACTAAGGCCTTGGGTCAGAATTTTGACCCTTGGTCGCAATCTATTAAAAACCCTCCAAAGCGCAAGCTGCGGAGGGTTTTATTTTTTGTGATAAATCTGCTAAACTCACCACTAGATAAATTGCAACCTGCGGTTACGGCTTCAGGTTATTTATCCCGCACTACTGAGAACCAGAGTGGCGCACGGGTACGCCTGTCGCCAGCGTGTTGGCAGTAGCTCTCAAAATGGAGAGACTTGGTGTAGGGCGCTAGGGCATTGTGATGCCAAATACTATTCAGCTCTAAGAATATTCAACCTTTTTGGGTTATTAAAACATGGCCAAGCCTTTAAATTAAGGCAAAATATTATAGTACGTCAGACAAATTAGATAGGTAGGGCTTGCCAAAAAAGTCCATTTAAGCTAAACTAATAAAGCTTAATAATTATCGTTTTATTTCACCTAGGGCTTTAATCCCCTGGGACTCCTGGGCCAAAAAAATGGCGTGGGGGTTAAGTAAATTTTTTGTTACTCTTCGACAATGTTTAACTTTACTACAGTAAAGTTAAACAAGCTCAGGGTAACCTTGAACATCTAAACTATTGAAGGGTTACTTAAAGAGCGCAAATTATATGAAATCAGCTTCTGTTTCCAGCATGGATAAGTTAATAGATTCTCATAATGTTGTCATTCCTAAGGTTGGCGATATGGTTGAGGGCGAGGTGGTGGTAGTTAGCAAAAGTGAGGTTAGGCTAGATATCGCCGGGTTGACCACGGGTATTGTGCGCAGTCGGGAATTATATGATGAATCAGGCGATTACGGTTCGTTAAAAGTGGGCGATAAGGTTCAAGCCACGGTAGTGGAAATGGAAAATGAAAACGGTGAAATGGAATTGTCGTTTCGTCGTGCCGGCCACCGCAAAGCTTGGGATAATTTAGAAGATTTAAAGAGCCACGGCGGAATCGTAAAAGTTAAAATAGTGGATGCTAATAAGGGTGGTTTGATGGTTAAGCTGGGGCAAATGCCCGGGTTTTTACCGGTATCGCAGTTAACCGTTGAACACTACCCCCGAGTTGAGGGGGGCGATCGGGGTAGAATTTTGGAATTACTAAAGAAGTTTATTAATCAGCAGTTTGAAGTTAAAATTATTACGGTTGATGAAAACGATGAAAAATTAATTGTTTCGGAGCGCGCGGCTTGGGAGGAGCAGCAACAGGGTCGGTTGGAAAAGTATAAACCCGGTTCGGTGGTGGAGGGGGTAGTGTCGGGTATTGTGGACTTCGGCTGTTTTGTAAAATTTGACGATGGCTTAGAGGGTTTGGTGCATATTTCCGAACTGGCCTGGCAAAGGATTGATGATCCTAAAGAGGTGGTATCGTTGGGACAAAAAGTTAAGGCCAAGATAATTAATTTGGAAGGGTCAAAGATTTCTTTGTCGCTGCGGCGTTTAATAGATGACCCATGGAAGAATGTAAAAGATAAATATAAAATCGGCGAGGTGGTAACCGGCAAGGTGTTAAAAGTGAATCCGTTTGGATTGTTTGTGGAGTTGGACCCGGAAATTCATGGCCTGGCTCATATTTCAGAATTATCTGATAAGCCGGTGCAAGACGCATCTACTATAGCCAAACCGGGAGATGAAGTAAGTTTTAAAGTTATTTCCATTGATCCCCAAGAGCACCGCTTAGGATTATCCATTAAAGCGATGTCGGAAAAGACAAAAACCCGCTCCGGCGCTAAGGCCGAAGCCGGCGATAAGATTGAATCTACCGAGGTCAAGTCCACCGTAACCGAGCTTGAAGATAATAAAGTCAAAGAGGTTAAACCAGCGTCGGTTAAAAAGGAACATAAAAAGAAAGAAAAGGCACTAGCCAAGGCAGAATAAAATATTAAAACTAGCCGCTCCCTGTAAGGGGGCGGCTATTGGTGTTGCCAAATAGCCTAGGTTGGGCTATAATGTTATGGCACAATTAGAAGTAACATGCGCAGCATTATAAAAAATTTCCTAATTTTCTTTTTATTGTTTCTGGCTCTGGCCAGCTTGTTTTCGTTATATTCATCTTCAACCGCCACCAGCACTGAAGTTGGGGTGGATAGGGTAATTGCCGAGTTAGAAAACGAGCAAGTAAAATCTATTACCGTATCTAGCGACGAGTTAACAGTGGTTTTAAAAAATGACGAAGTTTTAAAGGCCAGTAAAGAATCTAGCGAGTCGTTATCAGAACTGGTAAAAAATTATGGCGTTGATCCGGCTAAATTGCGCGCCGTGACCGTAGAAATTAAAGGCCTATCGGGTTTGCAGTTTTGGCTGGCCACTTTATTGCCGTTTTTAATTCCCTTTGTGCTGATTGTCGGTTTTATTTATTTTATGTCGCGGCAAATTCAGGGTGCCAATATGAAAGCCTTGTCGTTTGGCCAATCGCGAGCCCGGGAAACCGACCGGAAAGATAAAAAAAGGAAAATTACATTTAAAGATGTCGCTGGTGTTAAAGAGGCCAAATCAGAATTAGAAGAGGTGGTGGAGTTTTTAAAGAGTCCGTCTAAATTTTTAGCTTTAGGCGCCCGTATTCCCAAAGGCGTGTTGCTGGTTGGCGCGCCGGGCACTGGTAAGACATTGCTGGCACGGGCGGTAGCGGGTGAAGCCAATGTGCCGTTTTATCATATTTCCGGTTCCGAATTCGTAGAAATGTTTGTGGGGGTTGGCGCGTCGCGTGTCCGAGATTTATTTTTACGCGCTAAAAAAACTGCGCCCTGCATAGTGTTTATAGATGAAATTGACGCCGTGGGACGTCAACGCGGCACTGGGCTAGGCGGCGGCCATGACGAGCGAGAACAAACCTTAAACCAAATTTTGGTGGAAATGGATGGCTTTGAGACCGATACTAATGTAATTGTGGTGGCGGCCACCAATCGCCCCGATGTGCTAGACCCAGCCCTGTTACGGCCGGGGAGGTTTGATAGGCGAGTGGTGTTAGATCAACCTGATATTGCCGATCGGCAAGCGATTTTAGAAGTTCATGCCAAACAAAAACCATTGGATCAATCGGTTAACTTACGCACTTTGGCTGAACGCACGCCTGGTTTTTCCGGCGCGGACCTGGCCAACTTATTAAATGAAGCGGCTATTTTGGCAGCCCGGCGCAATCGCAAACAAATTAACTTGCAGGATTGTCTGGAAAGTATTGAAAAAGTTATGCTCGGGCCAGAGCGTAAAAGTTATATTCTCTCGGAAAAAGAAAAAAAGATAACCGCTTATCACGAAGCCGGTCATGCTTTGGTGGCGCACTTTTTACCACACGCCGATCCGGTGCACAAAATTTCCATTATTGCTCGGGGCTCGGCCGCTGGTTACACAATTAAATTACCCACCGAAGATAAGCATATGCACCCCAAGTCAGAATTCATAGATGATTTGTCGGTGATGTTGGCTGGGCACGCGTGCGAAGTACAAATTTTTGGCGAAGTGACCACGGGCGCTTACAACGATTTACAGCGTGCCACCAAATTGGCGCGACAGTTGGTTACGGAGTTTGGTATGAGCGATAAACTGGGGCCCCGAACTTTTGGGCAAAAAGAAGAGTTGGTATTTTTAGGACGCGAGATACACGAACGCCGCGACTACAGCGAAAAAATTGCGCAACAAATAGATGATGAAGTGTCCACCTTTTTAATGAAGGCATATAAAGTGGCGGCAGAGTTAATAAAAAAAGAAAAGTCCCGGTTGGAAAAAATAGTCAAAGTACTACTCACCAAAGAAACCATTGAACGCGAAGAGTTTGAAGCTTTAATGGCACACTAGATTTTGTAATTAAAAAATTTTTGAGCAGCTTTTACCCCCCTATTCGCCTAGGTGATTGGTGTTTTTTGTTATTAGGGTGTCGTGATTGCTTTTTATCCCGGCCGGGACAAAAGTCAATCATAGCCGATTTTTATACAGAACGGTGTTGAACTACCTTCCGCCAATCTTCATATGGTTGAGTTGCCGCCGAAACCGGTGGAATCACTTGCTATTAACCCAGTGGTTAGATGCCCTAGCCTTGCCACCGCACAGGTTGTATAATAAAAACAGATAAACAGGAGGTAAAATTATGACCAAATTATATCGCGACGTAATTGCCCGCTCTTGGAAAATGTTATGGCAACATCCCTGGTTGTGGATTTTTGGCCTGTTTGCCGTGTTTGCGGCCGGCACCGGTGAGTATGCTTCGCTGCTGGCTTCTTTTAACAAAAATATCAGAAATGTCGGCATAGTTATTGGCTTAAAGCTGTCTATTTATAATAATGAGATTAATTTGTTGTGGGAAAGTTTGAACCAATTTTTGGCGCAGCCGGTGGTCATTAATGTTATTTTGCTATCAGTCGGCGCTGCTATTACTTTATTGGGCGTTTGGATAATAACCGTATCGCAAATCGGCTTGGTGAAAGCGGCCGGTAATTTAGGTATGGGCGAGCCAGCGGATTTTGCCATGAGCTTCCGTGCTGGCGTTAAGCATTTTTGGTCGGTGTTGTGGTTAAACATTTTATTAAAATTCTTAGTCTATTTACTTTTAGTGGTAGCCACTCTGCCATTTTTAATATCCTATTTATCCCGACCTAATGAGAATTGGGGGTTTGATTGGTTGTTTATTATTGGATTCTTGGTTTTTATACCATTGACCATGATTTTAACATTTGTTATTAAATACGCCATTGCTTATATTGTTTTGCGAAAAAATTCTTGGTGGCAGGCGTTGGAAAACGGTATCAGTTTATTTTTGCGTAATTGGTTAATAAGTTTAGAAATGGCCGCCGTGCTGTTTATTATATATTTAGCTTTAGGAATGGTGGTGTATATTTTGTTACCAGAAACCTTTTTACTCACGTTATCGGATTTGTTTTCGGGGGTTAATTTACTAGTGCTGACGCGACTGTTACCCTGGTTATTGTTAATATTACTTGCTGGTGCTGGTTATGGTGCCTTTCAGTACCTGGCTTGGGTATTATTATTTGAGCGTTTAGATGTTGGAACGGCTACTTCTAAATTAATTCGTTTGACTGGAGAAGTTCCCGCGTACGTGGAGCACTGGTTTAACGCGCCGGTCAAAGCCAAAAAATCAAAATAATAATGTCATCCCCAGTGGTGAGTTGGAGGGCGGTTTTTTTATCCGCCCGCGCAAGGTGCGACGGACGATAGGCTGGTGTGTAAATGCGATAAGCCGATCAGGTAAAGCTTTAAACTGTGCCAGCGGAAGCTTCGGCGGATTCCGCTAGGGGATAATATGTGATGGCCACAAAACTCTAACCAGTATCTCGTCATTGCGACCCCGAGCAGCGCCGGGGGGGCAATCTCACTACAGTTAGCCAAGATTGCTTCGTCGCCTCTGGCTTCTCGCAATGACAGTGATTGTTTTGTAACCTTCTTGATGTCAGGTTAAGTTCATTCCTAGAGGCTCCATATTCCTTGTCATAAACGTGGCAAAGCCTTAAAGTTATTATATAGTATGTCAACTAAGTTGCAACTATCCCCGAGCGACGTGGCCGCTAAATTTACGGCCAAAATATCCGATATCGCCATTGCTGATAAGGAAAGGGAAACTAAAACCAAGGCTGATAGGTTGGGTATGCCCTATTTAAATTTAGTAAATTTTCCCATTGCCCAAGAAGCCCTGCGGTTAGTGGATGAAGTTGATGCTAAAAAGTATAAAATAATCCCTTTTTTAGCCACCGATACCGAGGCCCGCATTGGTTTAGTTAGCCCTAATGCCCAAGGCGTGGCCGAGTTTTTAGCTGGCCTGGAGCAAGATGAGGCGCATCACTATTCATATTATTTAATCTCCAATAACAGTTGGGCCAGCGCGGTAAAGCATTATAAGGGTTTAGTAAAGACTAAGCCCGTCGTGGCGGGGGTAGCTATAAATGAGGCGGATTTAACTAAGTTTGCGGGGTCGGTTAAAGATTTTTCTAAAGTGGCTGGGCAACTTAAAAAAGCCACCACTACTGATATGGTTACCATTGTAATTGCGGGTGCCTTGGAGCTGAAGGCGTCTGATATTCATGTGGAGGCCGAAGAAGCCAATGTTAAAATTCGTTACCGCCTAGATGGCGTGTTGTATGACGTGGCGTCGGTAAGTAAAGAGGCCTGGCGGCCTTTAATTACTCGCCTTAAGTTGCTAGCCAAACTTAAATTAAATATAGAGGCCAAACCGCAAGATGGCCGATTTACAATTTTTTTGACCAAAGACAAAGTGGATGTGCGGGTGTCGTGCATTCCGACGGCTTTTGGTGAATCAGTGGTTATGAGATTATTGCGGTCATCGGCGGCGGGTTTAAAATTTGAGGATTTAGGTTTGCGCGGCCGGGCTTACGAAATTTTACAGGAGCAAATCAAGCGTCCTAATGGTATGATTTTAGCCACCGGGCCTACGGGCAGCGGGAAAACTACTACCTTGTATGCTATTTTAAATAAACTAAATACGTCGGATAATAAAATAATTACGTTGGAAGATCCGATTGAATACAAATTATCGGGTATTAATCAAAGCCAAGTTGATTATAACAAAGGTTATGATTTTGCGCGGGGCCTGCGAAGTATTTTGCGCCAAGACCCCGACATTGTAATGGTAGGTGAAATTAGAGATACGGAAACGGCTGACATTGCTGTTAATGCAGCTCTGACTGGGCATTTGTTAATATCTACGATGCATACTAATTCAGCGGCCAGTACCGTGCCGCGGTTATTATCTATGGGCGTAAAACCTTTTTTATTAACACCGGCTTTGAATGCGATTCTTGGCCAGCGTTTAGTGCGTTTATTATGTAAGGAGTGTAAAATGGCGGTTGACATAGATGATACCACCCGCAAACGCGTCAAAGGCATATTAGCTACTTTACCCAAAATTACTGGCTATAAAACCGACACGACTAAACTTAAATTTTATTCTAGTAAGGGCTGTAAGGCCTGCAATAACTTAGGTTACAACGGCCGCACTGGTTTGTATGAAGTATTAATTATCACTCCCGAGATAGAAAAAGCTATTTTGTCCGAAGATCATTCGGCCAGCCAAATCGGGGAATTGGCAGTCAAGGCCGGCATGATGACGATTGTCCAAGATGGTGTTTTGAAGGCGCTGGAGGGGATAACCAGTTTGGAAGAAGTATTTAAAGTGGCGGAATAGCTTAATTAGGTGCGCTTAAATAGACAGATAATTTCCCCGCCGCTATTTTATGGTTGGTGTTTTTGGACTGACTACTTAATTTTATGTTAGTGCGTAAGCCCTCTAATAATTTTTTTTGATCAAATATGGTAGTGCTGGCACCGTCAATAAAGCAGTCCAAAACCTTTTCTTTAGCCACTTTATTTTCCGCCCGAAAATTGCGGACGGCAGTTATAATGTCTTGGATTACTTTCATATCGTCTTCGGCTTTGATATTTCGCTGACTAATAACTTTGGGCCAAGCCTGAACCATCAACAGTTTTTCTTTGGGCCAAGCCTCCTGCCATAAAACTTCAGTAACAAAGGGGGCAAACGGATGCCATAATTTTAATATCGTAGCCAATATGTAATTCAAAATATCATCCTTACCTTTTTCAATTTTAGCAATTTCTAAATACCAGTCAGCTAATTCGTGCCAAGTGAAGTCATATAGCTTTTCCGCTGCTGGGGAAAATTCAAAATCATTAATATGTTGAGTTACAGTTTTATTAACGATGTTTAATCTAGTTAAAATCCATTTATCCGCCAGGGTTTTGGGTTGGGGGTTGTTAATGATAACCGGAACTTTGTCTAAGGTCATTAAAATATAGCGGCTGATATTCCAAAGTTTGTTTACAAAATTTCTAAAACCGGCAATTTTTTCATCATATAATCTAAAATCATTACCTGGAGTATTACCAACTAACATCGCTAATCGCAAAGCATCGGTGCCGTACTTGGCTATCATATCCAAAGGGTCTATACCATTACCTAGTGATTTAGACATCTTACGACCTTGTTTATCTCGAACTAAGCCATGTAGGTACACCGTTTTAAATGGTATCTGCTTTACGGCATATTGAGACATCATAATCATTCTGGCGATCCAGAAAAACAAGATATCATAGCCAGTTTCTATAACCGATGTCGGGTGGAAGGTTTTTAAATCTTTGGTTTGTTTAGGCCAACCCAAGGTGGAGAATGTCCAGGTGCCAGATGAAAACCAGGTATCTAAAGTGTCGGGGTCTTGTTGCCAATCTTCTCCCACCGGCGGTTCCACCCCTACATATATTTCTAGTGGTTGGTTTTTTTTGATTTTTGATTTTTGATTTTTTAATTTTGATTGGTACCACACCGGAATTCTATGCCCAAACCAAATTTGCCGTGAAATACACCAGTCATGAAGATTTTCAATCCATTGAAAATAAGTTTTATTAAACCGATCAGGAATAATTTTGATTTTACCCGATTGCACTGCCTCTAAGGCTAATTTTTTTAAAGTGGTGGTTTTAAATAACCCAACTTTAAACGGTTTATCAACCGCCACAAACCATTGTTTGGATGTCAGTGGTTCTACTGGCGTCGAGCAGCGATAACAAACTGATAAATTGTGAACATATTTATCATCCATTTTTTCTATCAACCTCTTTTTTTCTAGCTCGGCCACAATGGCTTTGCGAGCGTCTTTAACATTTAAGCCGGCAAATTTACCCGCATTCTCGGTTAGCTTGCCGTCAGTTCCAATTATTTGCACAACTTCTAAACCATATTTTTGCGCCAACTCAAAATCTTCAAAACTATGGGCGGGTGTTATGGTCATGGCGCCGGTGCCCGTATCCATTTCGGCAACTTTATCGGCAATGACTTTAGCCTTTACATCGCCATCTATCCACGGTACGGTAAATTCTTTCCCGATATATTCTTGGTATCTGGTATCGTCCGGATGAACAATTATTACTTTATCTAACACTTTAGTTTCGGGCCGCGCCGTGCCAATGGTAATTGGTCCATATTTTAAATAATAAAAAATTCCTGGTTTTTCCTTATATTCCACCTCGTCGTCGGCCAACGTGGTGCCACAACGATGACACCAATTTACAATGCGGTGGCCGCGGTAAATTAAACCGTCATTATACATTCGTATAAACATTTCTTTTACGGCTTCAGACGACCCTTGGTCTAAAGTGTAACGTTCCCGCGACCAATCTAGCGAAGCACCGGTGGCGCGCAGTTGTTGTTGTATCGTACTCCGTGAGCGATCAGCAAAATCACTTACTTTTTTAACAAATTCGTCACGACCAAAATCAAACCGCGTTTTTTTACTTTCCTCCCATAATTGTTTTTCTACCACATTTTGCGTGGCGATGGCGGCGTGATCTGTCCCGGGAAGCCACAATACTTTTTTGCCGCGCATGCGGTTAAACCGTGCTAGTAAATCTTGAACCGCGCACATAACCACGTGTCCCAAATGCAACACCCCGGTAGCGTTGGGTGGGGGGAGTGTCATACTAAATGATTCTTTGGCATTAGGTAAATTATCCGGATTAAACCAGCCGGACTTTTCCCAAGTCTGGTAGATTTTAGATTCGTATTCTCCCGGCTCGTAAGCTTTGGGTAATTCTTTCATACCCGGTATATCAACTTCGCTCGGCAAAAAAATAAGCGAGCAAAGTAAATAGTCGAATTGTTAGATAAAAATTGGAATGTCATATTTTTTGTCGTGACTAGCTTTTTGCCGGTGTGAGCTTAAGCGAAGTTGTATTACCGGGCATATATACATTCTAACATAGTAACACTATAACATTCTAACATTCTAGCAATTAACATTTCTCGTCCAGCGATTTTAATAAGAAATTCGTTAGTTTGTATCAACTAACTGTCATTGTGAGGAGCTTTAGCGACGTGGCAATCCAGTCCTTTTTTATGGAGATTGCTTCGCTAACGCTCGCAATGACAAGAAGCTGTTTGTTAAATTGTTAATATGTTATCTTGTTATATTGATAGAGCGTTCATTTCTTTTTTTACCGTAAGTGAAAAATATTTTTTTTGTACTACGAGGTAATTTAGGTAATTTTTCTCCCCATTCTATAGCGGTAATAGTGTGGGGGTCGGCCATATATTCAGCTAGCCCGATTTTAGAAAATTCTTTGCCTGGTACGCGATAACAATCAGCGTGCACCAGTTGCTTAATTTTCCCCTTATGCGCTTTATACACTTTAAACAAAACAAAAGTGGGGCTGGTTATATTAGCATCAACACCTAATCCTTTAGCCAAACCTTTTACAAAAGTAGTCTTGCCACTACCTAATTCACCGACCAAAATTAAAATCTCGTTGTCTTTAAGGGTCTGCGCTAATTTTTTACCCATTTTTTTTGTTTGGGTAGTTGAGTTAGTTATAATTCTATCAGCGCTCATATTAGGATTGTACTATTATTTACTTAACAAAAAAAGAAGAGAGGGTTGGCTGGGCCCTCTCAAGTAATGATTCGTGCCAAAGTTTATTGACTAGGCCGGGTCAGCTTCTTTGATACTGATAATCAGCGACGGATATCGCATACCCACCTTTTCTAACCAAAGGTTCAGATTGTTGAACCATCTGAAAGCCGAGCGTAGTAAGGGATTGTTGGTGTATACACCCCCTTCATTGTCCATCATACGGTTAAATAAGGCTGATTCTACATCAGTGGTTGTAATGCGGTAGAACTCGCCGTGTCTCCATGATTGACTTACATAATCAAGTTGCCCTGGCCCGTCATTGTTCCATACAGTGTCGGAGCGAGTAGCTGGTAAAATTAGACCTTGAAGGCTTATGCTGATACCGACCGGACAATCCCATAGGCTTAGCGGTTTAACGATTTTAATATTTTGCATTATTGGCTCCTTATTTTTTGTATTGTCGAGTGTTACTAGATTATCATTGTCATTAAGTTTAGGCAAGTAATAATGGTCTACCACAATTCCCAATTAGCATCGGCATTAATTTTTGACCACGAATTTTTAAAAACCTTAAGTCCACTTTTTTTAGCCTCAATGTACCCCGCCGCCGCAATCATAACCGCATTGTCACCGGTGAATTCTAGGGGGCTTATCAGAAGTTTAACTCTGGGTAAATTGGCCGAGGCTTTTTTAAATTCGCTGCGTAATAGTTTATTAGCACTAACGCCCCCACCCAACAAAATAGTTTTAGCTTTATTAGTAGTTGCTGCTTTAATTGTTTTTTTAACTAAAACATCAATTGCCGCTTGCTGGAAAGAGGCGCAAATATTCGCCACTAGTTCCTCGTTCTTGGTTCCTGGTAGTTTTTTTAAAGTATAGAGTACGGCGGTTTTAAGGCCGGCAAAACTAAAATTTAAATTATTACTATTAATCATAGGGCGGGGAAAATTGAATTTTGTTGGATTTCCACAAGCAGCTAATTTAGCTACTTGTGGTCCACCTGGGTAGGGGAGTTTTAACATTTTGGCCACTTTATCAAAAGCTTCACCAGTGGCATCGTCTAGTGTACGTCCTAGTAATTTTTGCTGACCTAGATTTTTTATTAAATATAATTCAGTATGACCGCCAGAAACTACCAAAGCGACCACTGGAAATGTACTCTTGTTCCTAGTTCCTCGCCACTGGCCACTGGTTAGAAACGAGCTAATAATGTGTCCAGAAATATGATTAACTGGTATAAGCGGCTTGCTTAAACTCCAGGCTACGGTTTTGGCTGTTTCTACTCCGACTTGTAGTGAAGTAATAAGCCCTGGGCCGACAGTAACAGCCAGAGCGTCAATTTTTTCCAGGCGAGTTTTGGCCTCGGCTAAAGTTTTTTTAAGTAGAGGGATAATTACTTGGGTGTGACGCCGGGCCGCTAGTTCGGGCACCACCCCACCCCACTTTTTATGTATGGCGGTTTGGGAGGAAATGTTGCTAGATAGCACCTGGCAACGTCTATTATTTATACGCAGCACGGCTAAAGCGGTTTCATCGCAAGATGTTTCAATTCCCAAAATAATCATATTATTTATTTAGTATATGGCAATTGGCTTATTTAAAAAAGGAGTTCTTTTTAAAGGCATTGACACTTCGACGACAAGCCCCAATGTTTAGCATTGGGGAACCAGAGTCGCAAGCCCGAAGGGCTTGTTGCTCAGTGTCGCGCGCGAAATATAGATAGTCAAGCCCCAATGCTTGGCATTGGGGTTACCTAAGCGCGCTTGACAAATAGGGTAAAAATGCTTAAGCTTCCACCGCACCTTAACAAAGGTTCCTACGCGTGTCCACTGATGGCTGACAACTCATATGTGTTCTTTGAAATCAATCCAAATGGGCAATGGGGGTGGCTCGAGCAAAAAACTGGCCTACCAATGCGGCGGGCCTTACTCAAACTATTGTTTTAAGATTAAGCGGAGACGGCCAATCACCGTCTCTTTTTTATTGTTACAGTCTTTGAAAGCATTCGTTTACGATACAGGGCTATAGGCTCAAGTCCAATACGTTTTCTCTTTATGTCTAGTTGCTTACGATTTTCTATCTTCCACAAAGTCAATTTACCCAGCTTATTAAGACGAAACTGTGTACCATAAAATTGAGGCCGACCTTGGTTAACGCGTACTCTGTCTTCAAGATATGCTAAATGTGGAGCAGGTGCCCCCTTTTTACGCACACATGTTCTTAATAACTTCAAAAAATGTGCCTGGAGTTTAATATCAAAGTCGGTATGCTGGGCTATCAACCATGCGGCAGTTTCACCTTCAGTGCCAACCATCTGTTCATCCGGCCATCCATAACGAGTGATAATATCAAATAGGCGCTTAGCGCGCTGCCGGTCTTTGTTTTTATTCCATGGATACCTTCCCCTTCTCATAACTTGGTCAGCCCGTGCCATAGTTAATAGTTCACGACGAATTTTCTTATTAACCATAATAGCATTATTATAACATTTCCTAGTCTTAACATTCCACTTGGGTATATCAAAAAAACATAAATAAAATTAAATGATTTTGGTGGCACTGGGGCGTGCCTGCCTCGCACGAGGAGGGGGGTAATAGAATCAGGGTGGCTGAAGAACCGGATCCAGTTTGGATACCATATATTGATACGGGGTTTGACAAATTTGTAAGGCCATGCTAGTATAAAATGTTTATGAATAAAGTCAAACAACTATTAGTTGTCGTTTTACTAATTATATCCTCCTTGCCATTTTCGGTGAGGGCGGAAGATTTGTATATTCGTAATATCGAGGTTACGTCGGGCGAAGAAGGTCAAGTAAAAATAAGCTGGACCACCAATTTACTTTCAGTGGGCGGTGTATTATATGATGAAAATCAAACCTTCAGTAATTATGTAGGTACCAGCCTAGTTGATACACGCCATGAGGTAACATTAGTGTCTCTTAAAAGCCAGACCACTTATTATTTCAAAGTTTCTGCCACAGCCAACAATCAGACGGTGCAGTCATTTGCTAATACTTTTAAAACCGACACTTTTAAATATGCTAAAGATTTAGTGATTAGCAATATTCGCACTAGTTACATCGGCGGTACCAGTTTAGCGGTGCAATGGGCCAGTGATCGGCCGGCCGATAGCTACGTAGTGATTGCTAAAGCCTTGGATTATCAGGCCAACGGGTTTAAACGGTCTAAACGTTATGGTGGCCGTGGCTTAACCACCCAACATGAAGTTACAGCTACACGCCTAGAACGTGGAACAATATATTATTTTCAGGCGCAGTCAAAAGACAAAGACGGTAACCAGGCTTTTGGTACTGTCCGTCAATTTACCACCTATTCAAGTGATATAGGCGATAAGTCAGATTTGGTTATAAATAAAATAGCGCCAGCCAGCTCACCCGATCCATTAATCACCAGCACCTCGGTAACTTGGTTGTGGTCTACTAACCGGCCGGCTTTGGGTTACGTAGATTGGCGGCCGGAAAAACGCGGCCCAAAAAAGGGGCGGATTAATGAGACTGGTTGGTCGGTTACCGAGCATAGCTTAACGGCTACGGACTTAGTGCCCAACACCACCTATATTTTTAAAATTTATACTCGGGATATTTTAGGGAAAAAAGTAACCACACCAGATTTATATGTACGCACTAGCCCCGAAGGTATGGTGTTGGGCGCCAGTACGTCGGTTGCGTCCATAACCCCTCCACCGGTTCAAACCGGTATCGTGTTTTATACCCAGGCACATCGCAACTTGCCCTTAGAGCAAGCCAAGGCACAGGAGTTGCGGGCTTATTTAAAACAGCGTTTTGGCGGCGTGGTTCCGCCAATTTCTCGGGATAATTGGTTTACTCTAATTCGCGCCTTTACTTATGGCGGCTACCCCGCCGACGCTTTGGTCCAGGCCGTTAGGTTTGGTGGAAAGACAGTGCACCCGGCAATTTTTTGGAGCGCTTGGCGCAACAGCGCTGACTATAAGAATTACATCAATCGTTAAAGTTATTGTTAGGGGTGGAGGACTCGGAGTGGCGAAGCCCGTCCTCCACCCCTAACAACCCCGCTCCTGGCACGCTATTTTAAATGCCAAGGCGAATCCAAACAAAGCTACTATGCACAAACTACCATAACACGTAGCTTTTTGTTGATTCGCCTTGGCATTTGTTTATTAAAATAAATGCCACCATCGCGTAAGCCTGGCGCAGAGCGGAAGTTGTCGAGCGTTGGTGCGAGCGTGCTTGCGGTTGTTTGGCATAGCGAGCGCCAGCGAGCCAACGAGCACTGCCCAGGCTGAAGCGCTAGGTGGCGCTTTTTGCCACCACTTTTTCTAAAAAAGTGGTGAGAATAATTACTCCCAAAATATTAACTTCAGGTAGCTGGGGCAGTTTATTGGTTGGCCGGGTTAGCCGCCATCGTTACTGGTAAAGGCCACCCCGTCTTCAACTGTGCGTTGTCCTAGCGTAACTTCTTTTATCATTTCCACGCCGCCCCGTAGTATTTTTAGCTTAACTTTGTCTTTGGGCGCAAATTCAGAAATAGCCCCGGCCAGTGTATAAGTAATGCTTAATTTTTTACCGTTTATTTCCAAAATAATATCGCCGCCTTTTAGCCCGGCTAAGTCAGCTGGTTGCCCCGCGACTACGCCCGGTTCACCGTTGTCGTCTTTAACCAAAATATAAGCCCCTTTATCATAAGACAGTTGGTATTTTTGAGCCACGGCGCGGTTTAACATGATATAACGCACACCCAAAAAGGTACGTATTATTTGTCCATGTTTTAAGAAAATATTAAATGCTTGCCGCACTTTGTTAATAGGTATGGCAAAGCCCAAAGCTTCACCCGAGCGGTTAATAGCCGTATTAACACCAATCACTTCATTTTTTAAGTTAATTAAAGGCCCGCCGGAATTTCCCGGATTAATAGAAGCGTCGGTTTGAATCGCCCCTTCAATGGTTTCGGTTAACCCACCGCCGGAAGCAGTTAAACTGCGTCCCACGCCGGAAATAATTCCGCGAGTGACGGTGTTACGAAACTCACCCAAAACGTTGCCAATCGCCAGCACAGTTTGACCAATGCGCACTTTATCTGAATCGCCCAGTTTGGCCGGGGTAAAGCCACCGCCCTCCACTTTCATAATCGCAATATCGTATAAGGGGTCGCGCGCCAACACCGACCCGGCATACTCTTTGCCGTCACTTGTTACCACTAAGTAGTTTACGTCAGTGCGGGTAACCACATGTTTGTTGGTAATAATATACCCGTTATTAGACATAAAAAAACCCGTGCCGCCGCCGGCATCACGATTCGTATTAACTCCAATGCCGTTAGTTACTTTCTCCGTGATAATAATATTAACCACCGACGGCAGTGCCCGTTCATAAGCGGTAATAACCGCTTCCTCCTCCAGTACATTGATCTTGGTATTATCAGCCGCTATTAGCCAGCTGTAGCCAGCCATTAGCCCAACACCTAAGGTAACAATTATTAAGATAGACCAAACCAATTTAGATTTCATAGCCATAAAATATTAATCCTTAACTTTTATCCGCCTCCGCAGACGCCGTGGGCGGCCTACTCCGCCGAAGTAGCTTCGGCTACCAAGGCGCGATGCGCCCGTGGACGCTTTATAGTATACAAAAAAATTATATCGCCACCAAATCGTCGATTACTATACCACCAGTGGCAGTTTTTCTAATTCTACCTTAGTGCCGGTAATAATACTTTCAATGCGATAAGCGCCATGAGTAGGGGCCTCCACAAAACCGTTCCAAGCCACCCGCGCCAAGCCCCCCGAATGTAGCCAATCAAATAGCCATTCATTAGTATATCTAGCTTCATTTTGTGAAATGCCGCCGCCCACGGTTTTAAGCCAAATGCGGTTAAAATGTTCTTGACTGCCGATTGGCGGCGCCATAATAATAGGCAGCCCCAGGCCAGTATAAAACGCCAGTTCTGATGGTTTTGTCCACAAAATATCGGTAGTATGTATAGTGGCGCTAAATTGTTTAAAATATTCCGAGTAAGTGGTGGCGAACAATACTTTAACACCGGCATTTAAGAATTTGGCCATGCCTAAGTCTTTTACTCCTTGTTCAAAGAATTTTTTTACGTCCGGTCGCACGCCCGCCACTAAATTTAGTCTAAGGCGGCCGCTAGTAATACTTTGTTTAAGGCTTTGGGCAATTTGAAGCCCTAAGTCTTTTTGCGCGCCGGCGCCCCCGACCGCAAACGTCAAAGTTAATGGATGTTTGTGGTCTAAGTTTTTCCAGCCCCTACCCAAGTAGTTAGTCACAACTTTATCATACTTATTAATAAAAATCTTATTGGGATCTAGGTTTCTTAACCGTCGCGATAAATCTTGCTTAATAGTGACAGAATGTTGACCACCAATTAATTCTTTGGGTAAGGGAAAACCAGTTAAATAAATATTGTCGGGTTTGACCCCATAAAGTTTTAGCCGTTCTACTACTCGGCCGTTAGGAGCAAAATATTTGATCTTACTTTTTTTGGGGTCAAGGGGCGCCCAAGTGCGACTGCAATCGGCATCACAAATGACGCAGTAAATATCACCCGGGTAGCCAAATTCTTCGGCCGCAAATGCCACCTGAAAAAAGGTGGTAACGATAGGTAAATTTTTATTATGTTCCCGCAGTCTCTTTATTAAATGTTGGCCCATACCCTTGCGTACCATGCTGTATATTTGTTGTAATTGTAAATTAGGCTGCGATAAATCGCGTCGTGGGTAAAATGGCGGAATTGATTGTAATTTATCCATGACATCAAATAAAACATCCCCGATAATAGGGATAGCCTTAAAACGTGATATGGTTTCGTAAATTTTCCTAGATTTAAGCCACCAATTTTTATCGTGCGCCGGAATGCCCGGATATTTGTTGGCAATTATCGGGTCACCATAAGCTAAATCCTTAAGGCCCCAGGCCGCTCGCTCGTGGCCATAACCCATCTCCACTGAAACTACCCAAGCTTTTTTTGATGTTACCATGGTTTTATTATAGCAGATTTGGCGGTTTTATTTTTTAAAAAAACTGGAAGCTTGGCAGCTCCCGGGTGACTCTACCGATTGATTCTCTTATATCAGATCGTTTACAACCCACTAAGTTTTCCATAGCTGCGCTTCCAAAATAAAATATTGGGAACGTTGTTTATGTGAGATGTTTTTTATCTATTTTATAGTATCGGCCGCTAAAGTCAAGGCAACAAAATAAGGGTTTTTATGGTTGACTAAATCGGCTGTTAGGCATAAGGTGGTGGTGTAAAATAACCTTGCACAAAAACCAAAATTGGAGATTTGACATGGTACAGACAAAAGATCCTCATTGCGAACATTGTCTTGGTAAAGTCGGGAGCAGAATTTATCTGTTGGTTAAACTGGATAAGTCGCGAAAGGAATTTATTCCTTTAGTAAGTAAGGAATTTTTTACCTTTGCTCATGGTAAGCCCTGGAGTGCTTATGCCTGCCGATTAAAACATGCTTTTTCCGCTCGCAGCAGTCATCATGATGCTGAATATGTGGTGGTATTACAAACGAATAGTGATCCGGTGGTGATTTCGGCCTGTTGGAAAATTAACGGCCAAGAGCAACCCCAGGAATGGTGGAAAAATATTAAGCTGGGTTTGCCAGCTGTAGAAGGGGGGCGGGTATGACCCCAAGTCAACCCATATCTATTGCTGCCAGGCCATATGCCGATGCCTTTAAAGGTACAGCCAAGTACTATGCCAAGTATCGCCCGGGATATCCACCGTCACTAATTAAGTGCCTCGCAGATAAATTCAACTTTGATGGCGCGGGTAGATATTTAGATCTCGCCTGCGGTACGGGAAAGCTAACGTTTCCATTGGCCAGATATTTTGATGAAGTGCTGGCCATAGATCCGGAGCAGGAGATGTTAGACGAAGCCGCCCGACTGGCACGCAAACAGAAAATTCACAATGTGCACTTTTTGTGTGCTAGCTCCTATGACCTACCTGCACTAAAGTCCATTTTGGGACGTCTGCGGTTTGTGACTATCGGTACGGCGTTTCACTGGATGGACCGGGCCGAAACTTTGCGGTTGCTGCACGAGCTAATAGAACCTGACGGTGGTATGGCGGTTGTCACTATGCGTGAATATCATAGCCAAAACAGTCTGTGGCACGAAGTGTTGCAGCCATTGATTCAGGAATGGTTAGGTAAAAAGCAGCGCGCCGGTAGTGCCGTGTATGAGCATTCTGGTATATCGCATAAGGATATCATCAAAGCCTCGCCTTTTTCCCGCCATGAGCAGCAGTTCTACATGATGGTCAGGGAATATACCGCCGATCAGGTTGTCGGTTACTTAGCCGCAACGTCCTTTTGCTCGCCCTATGTTTTAGGCGACAAATGGAATAGCTTTGAGCAGGAACTGCGAAATGTTTTATCGTCGCTTAACAACGGGTCAAAAGGTAGATTACCTATTGTCAAAGTGGTTGAGGCCATATTAATGTGGCCATAAGCAGCCCGAATTCTTTTTCAAACAGCCCTCGCTGCAATCTGGCGGGGGTTTTTTATTTTACCCCGAGTTGTATCGAGGGGTTGGCAGAGTAGCGCCAAATCAGGACCCTTAGGAGGGTTGGGCCCTGTTCGGCGCCCTCTAAATTTATATAACG
>Ga0209212_1003559_pt1 | contig 20366 bp, 20 predicted proteins | sample RifGroC2_FD_183996 | JGI IMG/M metagenome (GOLD analysis project Ga0209212, IMG submission 183996) | Groundwater microbial communities from Rifle, Colorado, USA - Groundwater C2 (SPAdes) (version 2) | ecosystem: Environmental > Aquatic > Deep subsurface > Groundwater | place: Rifle, Colorado... | reverse complement strand
AAATAAAAGCCGGGCTACAAGCCGGCTTTTTAATGTAGACGCGGTCATGCGCCCCCATCGTCTAGCGGTTAGGACGCTGCCCTTTCAAGGCAGAGATCTGGGGTTCGAATCCCCATGGGGGCGCCAAGTTTTCCCCAGTGGAACCCGGTTTCTCGTCGAGGAACTGGGTTTTCCATTTCTAGTGGTCTTTTGGCGTGTTTTGCTCTGTTTTGCCCGGTTTTGGGCAAAAGCGCACACTCAAGTGCACACTCGCTACCGGCGCTACTCCTCACCCAGACCAGGAATCCCATAGAATATCGAATCCTCGGGCTTATGATGACTTCCTGAGGCCAAGTAGTGCTGTATCGACTGTGGGGACAGGTGCCCCATCTCGGTTTGGATCTGCCGGAAGCTCCTGACCATCATGGCCCGGTGAGTAGCAAAGGTTCCACGTAAATCGTACGGGGTCACCGGCAAGCGCTTGGTTACCCCCGCCCTCTCCATTGCCGCATCAAATACCTTTAGGATGTACCTGCTGGTGTACGGCAGCCCCGTGTCCGGATTGCAGAAGTATAGCCCGGAACCAGTGTGAGGCGTCAGCCCCTTCAGCAGAGCTTCAAACCTCTTGCCGAGGCTGCTTATCTTGAAGTACCTCTTGTGAATAATTCCCGCATCCTTCTTGCGCTTCTTCCCGATATGGAGCCAGAGCTCCCCTGTCTCCCAGTTCACATTGCCCTTACCGAACAGCGCCGCCTCTTCCGGACGCGCGCCAGTCCATATCCTGAACTCAAAGAGGTCGCGGAACCGCTTTAGACTGTCAGGCACACCACCGAGGAACCGGGATATTTCCTCTTTCGTGAGCCAAATATCCGACCTGTTGCCGTCGGAGAGCCCTGATTTAACACCCTCCAGCACGTTGCGGCGAATAAATCCCATTCCGACTGCGTAAGCCATAACAGACCGAAAAAGCTGAAACTCTTTCTTTACCGTGCCTTCGGAACAAGCCCTCCGCTTGGCCGAGTAGCCCCCTGCAAATCTTTCTGTCTTATAGTTGTCCCAGTCACTCCTCTGGATTCTGTGCATCTGCATTTCGCCGAAATGCTTGTTCAAAACTTTTATCCCCTCCTCCTCGCGTTTGTATGTCCGCTCCTTAAGCCGTTGCTTGGCGTGTTTGAGAAGGTACCACTCCTCGCAGAAAGTGGAGAACAGTATGATCCCTTTGCTACCAAGGTTGCTTTCCTGCAACGCAGCGCCCGCCAGGAATTCCGTAAGAGCATCAATGCCAATAAGCCGGCGCACGTAACGCTCGGCGTATCGGTACTCGATGTATACCTGGTCTCGGCCTACCCGCTGGATTTTCATAAGACCCCTGCGCCTCTACTTTTTACGTGGTCTCCCTTTATAGCTGAACCGGTTCTTTTTCAGGCACTCTTGTATCTCCGTTACTTCGAACAGCCTTCGACGCCGACTGAAGTCACTCGGATGCAGTCCTAAGCGACGCCAGTTGTGCGCGAGCCAGAAATACGTGTACCCCATCATCTTGGCTGCCTCCCCCATACCGACCCAGGCCTGAGTTGGGATGCTTGGCTGAATGGCAACGGGTGGTGGAGCCACGTTGGGCACCAACGGGCTTGCAACAACAGATGGTTCGTTCATCCCCGACATATACGGCGGCAAGGGATGACCTGACCGCGAGCTGCCCATCACTTTACCGTTCCGACCTACGATTATTAATCGTTCCATAAAGCTACCTCATGCTTTCCAAGGCTAAGCTATGACACCTACTCCGGCACTCGTGCAGATTTCGACTTATCCCAAGGAGGTCGAGGATAGCGCCATAAGGCTGCATACCCGAACTATATTTTCGTTATGCTTTATAGCGCTATCCCGACGGCACGCAGGAACGACTACACCGCTACTTCTTCCTCACAGTTTCCCATGTTTAAGAATGGTTACTGTTTTACAGTTCTTCTTCATTCTTATGGGTTTTATGTCATAACGGACGGCATAGCCCTGATGTTTTAACATGTGGCATGCACCAAAGAATGCCCACATGGGCTTTAGCGTCTCGATAGAAAAATCACCGATCGCTTCCACCAAGCCATTTCTCTGTTTTTTTGTGCCTCCTAGAAACAATGCAATCTCTGATGCCATAGCAGAGGTTTGGGCTTGATTAACTTTCTCACCTCCCTTCTTCGCGATGCGTTCGTACACTTCCACCTTAGTCACCTCTCCCTTTGCAAAGGGAGACTCATTTGCTTTTTTCATACTTCCTCCTAGTCATTGGTTACATTTTGGGAATTCATCCCAAATCTTGCCGTCCAGTTCCCGCCCCCCTGCTTTTGGGGAACGGCCTCCCCACTGCTTAAAGAAAAAGCGAACGCCTGCCGCGACAGCCTGGTCTCGCACGATACGCACCCAACCGGGATTGCAAGCCCGGAAGTGAGCCCCGGACTCTCCTCCGACTATAACCCAGTGGATACCGACCAAATCCAGGTTCGGCATAGGACCCAACAGCGGCTCCAGTGAAAGGAATCTAACCTGTGCGGGTATTTGGCGAAGAAGGGCGATACGCCCGAGGTAATCAGCGTTCTCCACGGTTACGCCCAACCAAACATGTGGCCAGCCTGTTCCCCAATCCGGCGGGAGACATTGCGCAATGCGCTCAGGCCGCTTAGTTAAAATCTGATAGGTATGCTGCGGAGTGGCTCGGATTATGTCCCATGCCTCCGCACGCCACTCATCTCCGCCCTGATGGAAGAAATCACTCCAAGAGCAGGTGAATACTTTTTTAGGGGCATTCCAGCGTAGGGGGCCATTAAACGTAGCCTTTGCGCTGCGGACCACCACCGATGGCTCCTGCCCATATCGGTGCTTAGTCGCGTACATATAGCAGTTGTCACACCCCGTGGAGGTCTTGGTGCACCCTTGCCATGGGTTCCATGTCGACTCCGTCCATAGGATTCCAGTTTGTTCGCTCATATGATTGTCCTCCTGCTTGGTTTTAGTTATGACGCGCGTTCTTGCCAACAGCCATCACTTACCCGATTCATCTTCCCCGCAAATAAGCTGTATCCTTGACGCTAGGCGCTGGACACCAGACTCGGAAAGGCCCTCGCTTTCCATCGCCAGCATTTCTAGGGCACTCAGTATGACCCTAGGGATGCCATCGCAAATATCGATGAGCATCTCTGGACCAGCTGGGTCCTTTATTTGTATCCCCTCGCCAGCAGCCACCCGATGGACCAGTGCGAGCAACGCCGCTGGCTCAACCCTTCGGATTTCAAACGGATGGAGTCGTTGGCGAATAGCTTCGTTTACCCGGGCGATGTTCTCTAGCGCATAGCAGAAGACCATTGAGCAGGGCAGGGAGTCTTCCAGAAACTGTAGGAACAGCTCTTGGGTCGGAAGAGTAGCGCGATGAAACTCGTCAAAAACAAAGATCCTTGGTACGCGCCCGTAAACGGATATTTCCTCACGCAACCGCATGATTTGCGTCGGGACCGTCTTGGTACAGTCAAAGACCTGGAACCAGTCGGTCCGGCTCAACTCCGCACCTGGTACCCAGTGCAGCCCTTCCCGGCGCCAATGCTTACGGACGAAGGCACAGGCCGGACATTCTCCACACGGTTTCTGCTCCTGAGCTGCATCGCAGAATAGCCCCTGGGTTATTAGTTGAGCCAGTGTTGACTTTCCCGTTCCAAATCTTCCTATAAGCGCGACGTTCATAGGTGCATTGCGCAGCATATTCCTAGCCCAGGCTACAGTCCTACTCCCCCCAAACTCTTCCAGCCTAGCGGGACGGTATTTATCTTTAAAGTTCATGACGGGTCTCCTCCATCTTGGATTTGTCTACCACCGAGAATTTCACACAGCTTCTCCAAATCCTTAACACCTTTCCTTTTCCACCTGGGAATATATGTCGACCTGGGGTCCCAGTCCCCATTCTCATAAGAGCTTTCCCCAATTCAGTGGCGTTGTAATTCGGGAAGTAAAGCGGGTCTGCGCTTTTCAGATATTCCGCCAAGACATCTAACCGATAACCAAGGGTACAGTGCTCTCTGTTTTCAGGGTTCTTTAGATACTCCAGAAGATAGAACGCGATAAGCGAATGGATGAAGCCCTTGGGCTGGCGTCCGGATATCCGAACCTCCCCAGCTTTCCAGCACTCCTGAACTGCGGTCAAGCATCCATCCAGAGTGCAGGTTGATTCCATCCATCTCGCGATAGAGGATAAAGTGAGGTACCCTCGCTTAACGGCCATTGGGAAAAGCCGTGTCGTATGGAGGTCATTAGGGTTCAGGTTCCAGGGCGAGACGGATGCTGCGGTATAAAGGCGTTGATTTCTTCCCCAAGCCGCTACCTTTGCCACAACATCAGGAAGAACAGGCAGGGAGGTCCCAGCTCTTTCAAGGTCAAGAACAATCCCTGATGGACCAACCAGCTCTGCAAAGTCTTCAGGGATGAGTATCACCGTATCCCCGTAGATGGTACCGACCTGAAGCATGTTATCCGGCAAGCTGCGGTGATATGCGAGATGCCTAACTTGCCAGAACAGACTTTCCTTCGCCGAGCTCAGGTCAAGAATTAGTGTGGGTTGCCTAGCAAAGTCTTGTGCCAACGTGTTCTGCGATAAGGTTTGAACGCGAACTCCCTCCACGCTGAATAGGCCCAGCAGTAAGGAACGCAACGCCACTATATCGACAGAGTCCTCAGCAACTAGATACAATGGGACCCTAACTAGACTGGTGTCCTGGATAATTGACCGCAATGCGACCAACAGCAGAACCCGGTGCCGCCAAGGGCCATCAAACACAGCGGCACATGCCTCGAGTACCCTACGCAACTCGTTCGACGGAGAATTGTTCTGACTCACATTTTCGGTATTCATAGTTCAAGCTTGTAATCCCCAGCCCACCAACCCTCCCTGGTCACCTTGAAGGATTGATGGGCATGGGATACGCCCATCGCTATTCAAACACCAAAGGAGCAGACCCTGCTCACCCGGCGCTCTAACTCATGCCATATAGGAAGCACTGCTTGATGCCAGCCCCGTTCGTAAGCCACGTAGTCAAAGCCGGGCGTTTCTTCCCGCATATCTAGGGCTCCGTCCATTACCTCGTCTGGGAGACCACATACCCCCCTCGGATGCCCGATGGCGGACATGGCCCAATCAGCCATATCTTCGTAGTGCGCACGTTGGACCCACAGAATCCCATCATCCACTCCGAGGGCAAAGTACTTCTTGGAAAGAACTGCCTTCTCCCGGCATAACCGCATAAGGGTTTCTTCCACCGTCCCTTTTGTTCCTTGGGGATTCTTGCCAGTACCACTTTTACTTGCGTTATTCATTTCAGTCTCCTCCTTAATTTCTAGCCAGCTGCGTTGCGGCTTGGTTATAGTATATGAGACCGTTTTGGCAGTGGTCGATTGGGTCAAAAGGATAACGCAAGACAGGGAATTCATCCCTGTCTTGTCGACGTGAGAATATTGAAGTTAAGAAGGCTAGCTGGGCCTAGAGAATCTTTTTGGAGAGTAGCGAACGCGCAGACGAATGAAATCCCACCGCGCACGTGGGGTTAGAGGCTTTTCAAAAACATCGGGAAAGACAAGGTGGAGGAACTTGTACGCAATCTGTGATGCCTGGTAGTCATTAACACGGTGGCCATTAAGCCGCCTTGTTTTTAGGTAAGCATTAAGTACTCTTAGTGCTCTCCCCCAGTAAGGCGCCTTATGCACAATATAGTTGCCCTTAGTCTTGTTGTTTTTATGCCAATCCCCAGAAAGGCCGCTCTCCCCCATGAATTTCAGTAACACATCGTACTGTTTGGGAGAGTCATTAAAGTCCACCCAAGGTCGTTGGCAGACGCATGTAAGGCGATCAAATTCTTTTTGGAGTGTAGCTTTCACCTTTGCAGGGAATGGGGACACTTCTGCACAGATGGAACTGATATGGCATTTATACCCAGTGTGGTGTTTCAGTGCTATGGGGTACTTAGAATCCCTCCGCTGAAACATCCTATACAGCCAGATTTCATGAAACCAACCAGCAGGCTCTATAAGGTCATATAGGTTTTCCAGGGTTACCCCCTCAGGTAGAGACTGCTTGATACCTTCCTTGAGGGCTTCGAATTTCTTCCTGTGGAACCACTCCCTAGAAGTTTCCAGATCAACCGCTAAACACGGGATAAATCCGTTTTCCGAAAATCTGTTAATAATGGGAAGCAAAAGGCGGAAATCCTTAACAGTAAAGCGCCAATACCGTCGCCAGACAACAGGGTTAAATCCTTGCATTATTTCATCTACTTCAGTCATACCAGGATACAATAGTGTTCTGACTTTATCGGATTTGACACCAGAGCAAGCTCAACTTAAATACTGGTCACGGACTATCTTTCCAATAAATAACTTGAGAGTAATTGGGACGATTCCAGGAAATGTTTTCTGGGTACGCCCAGGCAAGCCAGGTGTAAAGGTTTTGAACACAGATTTTTAAGTCTTTCCTGTATGGGACGGGAACGTCCTCGCACTCATTATGAATCCAGGCAGTTACTGCCCCAAAACTCATGCTTTTCATCAATTGCAATTGCTTTATGAATTCGGTAATGAAAGGAGCTGTCGTAAATCGATCATGAATGAAAACTTCCAATTCTTTCTTGGACAATCCTTTAGGGATTTTATAAATCAATAGATCGTGAATTATGCGGCGGCCACGTTCCTCCGCTAGATCAACTGGCGTGGTTAGGTAATGTGTAAAGATTTCGTCAGGTGAAGCGGCAGCGGGTAAACAGGATATTAAGAATCGTTTCGCCGGTGGAACTGGAACCCCAGCAAAGGGTTTTACTGCATTCGGCTTGATTTCTGAATTGTATTGCTGTAAGGCCGACTTTATGGCGTTGTAATGGTCATCTGTGATTAGAAAACTCGTGTCCAATAGTGCAGAAATATTCCCCCAATCAAAAACATTTAGTTTTACATGCGAACCGGTTTCCACGTTTGAGTTTGCGGAAACAAACATTCCAGCAGCTGTCAGGTTCGCGCTTGTGGTTATCGCGGAGTTAGACTCGAAAATATATAGCTTAAGGTGAATCTTTGAGTTAACATAAAGATTGCAACCCTTCCCCTTCAGGAAAGGATATATTTCAAGGTCTGTAACTCCCGAGGCTAAATCTTCTGGGCGCCATCGTACAACGACATCAATCGCTTTGTTGTCGGTTTTGAGTTCAAGCAATGCCTTTAACGCCTCGATTTTGATAAAAGGAGAGATTACGGTGGACAAAGCGTCCCCGGAGTCAATTCTTTCCTTAACTGCATCGAAAATAGGGGGCCAGAGAAGCTCATCCATACTAGCTAATGCTGTTCGCTATTTTCCCCCTCTCCTGAAAGGCTATTTGTCTCCGTGTTGTATTTCTCAATCATTTCTTTTGCAATGCGCCCCCACTCAAGTCTGTGCTGAATTAACTTTTCAGCATCCTTTTCTGAGTCCGCTTTGAGCTCGTCCTCAACCCGAGTCCACGCTGCAATTATTAAAAGAACTGAATCCCGAATCTTGCTCCGGAGCAGGGCGGAATCAATAGGTTCGTTAGACTCAAGAGTCTTAAAAATATTTATCCAAGCGGGGTGTGCGGTGTTGACTGTTATCCTGAGCTTGCCAGCAGGTCTGCTAAGGCCAAAAATGCTGTAGGGTGGCTCAATGTCTCCTTCATCAATAATGTATTTCCCGCTTTCCAACCATTCCTCAATTGTCTTTGCCTTGTCCTTAACGTTTGGATCTTTGCCTGCAGCTTCTTCAAGCGCAGCTTTTTTTTGCTCGGGGGTGAGGGCTTTATCTGCCTTGTCGCTGTCGCCTTTCCCATCTCTCCCCTGTGCGACTTCGTTTGCAGCGTTAGTTAACGGGTTTGATGCCCCTGGTTTTCCAGAAGTGAGCTTACGTTTGAATGCAGTTCTGTCCACCTCTTTCCGAAGCTGTTTGAGGACTTCGTCTAGTTTATGTGTCACTTCGATAATAACATGGAGGGGATCGTTTTCAGCCTTGAGCAGGTCCATCACCTGATGAGTCTCCATGCCATTTTGGAGCGCAGCTTCCTGTTTCGTTATCCGTTTGAAAGCGGTTGCATGCTGTTTGTTGTTGGTAACCCCAAAAACATCATCAAGGTCTGGGTCGAAAAATATCTCGACTCCCCACCATCGTTCAGTGGTTACGTATTGGTTAACAAAAGACTGATTTAATTCCAGCTCGCGGCCTGCACGAATTACAGATACTCCTACATTCTTTTCGGCACTGCTGGATAGTTTATGCTGATCATCATGTGCAATCGCTCGGGTTTCTACGGATGAATGCGACGCGCGTATTCTTATTGTGTGCTTTTTTCCCTTGAATTCAATTTGGTGTTCTTGGTCGACATAAAAGTCGAATGCCGGTTTTTCATCAAATGGATGTGGCGCATTCGTCCCCGTCATGAGATATAACGGGTCATTTGGTTTTAAGAATTCATCATATTCAGGACTTTTTCCGTTCTGGGAGTAACATGCGAGTCGGATGGTGCACTTTTTATCATCTATAAAATGCCGATAAATCCTACCGATGAGAAATTCGGTGTTGTTGAAAAAAGTCATGTGCTTTTTCCATTTAAGACGGGTAAGACGTGACCATATTACAAGAGTTCCTGATTCGCGTATAGGAGATTTAATTCTCTTTTTCCATACTTCAGGAATCTGTGTAGTTTTTTTGGGCTCAGGGATCTCCTCAAGTTTCCCGGCTGCCACCTCGTCAACATCCAGATAAGAGAACAAGCATACGCCTTTCTGCCAAGAGTATACTTCAACCCTATCACATTGTGATATTGAAGAATTCGGCAACCCAAAGCCAAATTTGCCCATTCCTTTTTTTGCGCCACGTCTTGTCCCCCCCCCAAATTGGAGCGCATCCCATAGCTCATCTTTCGACATTCCTACCGCATCGTCATATACTGCGATTTCAGTAATTCTTCGTGAGCTTTTATCAACATGATTCTCTTCTACACAGATTAATTCCACATTAGTCGGCTTGCTCAAGCCTTCTCCCGCTTGTATGCTGTTGTCAATGAGTTCTGCAACCGCATAGGCTGCATCCTTATATCCATTGCTCTGCATTGTTGTTATTGCAATATTAGGCGGAATAATGTGGTGCATTTTAGGCATATTTATGGGTCCTTTATGTAAATTACCAGGCGTCGTCCCAGTGTTGAAATGCTTGAGACAAATCACGGAATCCTGGGAGTGCGTCTGTCACTGTGAAGACGGTGCTTTCGGCGTTCCCCTTTACTGCGGGGCCTCTTGTTGCTCGACCGACCATTTGGCTATAAAGAACTAGCGAGTTAGTGGGGCGCGCTATAATCGCAACGTTTGTCCTAGGAGCATCAAACCCTGTCGTGAGTACCCCAAAATTAACGATTATCTGAAGTTTACCATCCTTGTAGTCTTGAATTGTTGTCTGACGCTCTAAACTTGAGGTGGAACTTGTTACGACTCCGGATTTAAATCCATTATGCCTCAATAGAAAGTTTATAGTCATTGCTGCATCAACAGATGGAGCAAACACTATTATAAACTTCTGCATTTTGGCTTGCTCTATAATTGTGTTAAGTATTTTGATGTTGCGCTTTTCGTCAAGACCTAAAGACCTCAAAACAAAGTCTGGGATTTCGGCTCCTCCTTGCATTTTTTCAATATCAGACCTTTCGATGTTGATTGTTTCCGGCTCATAGGGGATACGGAGATAGGAGACTTTGGATAGAAACCCTTCTTTTTGAAGAAAATCGATCGGACTAGCAAAGCCGTCAACTTTTAGGGTCACTTTATTGTGTGCGAACATGTCTGCGAATTTGTTATTTTGGACAAAATCGTAGGTGGATCTTCCTGGGGTCGCAGATAATCCAAGTAATGCTGCCTGGCCTAAGACAAGTAGCTGCTCCGTTATGTCGTTGTATGAGGGGGCGAGAGCCATGTGTGCCTCATCAAAGATTAACAGCTTAGTCTTTCTGGCAATTCTTCGGAATTCTGCTGTGTCGGTGTTGAGCCGGCTGCGCATCATATCGAGCCCGGAAATAAGAACCCCATTGTCAATTGCGGCGTAAGAGTCTGAAAACGCGCCATATCTTTTGTGTACTGAGAGCTTTCCGTTCCCTAAGGACTTCCAGGACTTCTCTAATTCATCAAAAGCTTGATCACAAAGCTCTTCGCTATGTGCAAGCCAAATAACTAGTGAATCTTTGGGGTTTTCAAGATTCCTGACAAAATCGCATATCACATGCATGGCGGTTCTGGTTTTTCCAGAACCAGTTGGCATGTGGAGTAGGACTTTCTTGTCTTGGGAATTAAGTTTGGACTTCACTTCCGAAATAGCACGTATCTGATGCGGAAAAAGAGGGTAGTCGGCATCGATTACAACGTGGGCAGATTCTGTAGCGGTGTCTGTGGTGCTAGATGGTGGGATAAGCTCAAAATATTGAAAAAGCTTGGACTGACTACTAGATCCATTCTGAAAAGATATGGTTTTCAGGTCCTGCCATGGGTTGCTGGAGTTTGATATCCCTAGTATGGCAGACAACTCGCGAGTTTCTTGCTCAGAAAGGTGTTCAATTATGATGTTTCGAGAGCTTTTTGTAGTAAGAAGTGATTCTGCATCAGAAATGGTTAAAACAAACTTAGCCATGTCCTCGTATGTCATACGAGGGTCAAAATAATGAAGTAGCTTGAATAACGACGCTGGCAGTAGATTATTGCGGCCGATTTCACTCTCCATTCCCGCAATAACTTTTAGTAGATCCGGCATTATATATGGCCCCACTAACCTAAAGTTTGCCTTACTAATTCTAGCACATTACTTGTGGCAGGCTAGGCAAACCTTAGATTGGCCATACAAATCATCGACATCAACAGGGTGGTTTTCGGTATGTAATGGATTCTTAATTGCTTTTGACTTTAATCTGGCCAGACGCTTTTCATAATCAGCCTTTATCTGTTCAACCCTCTCCGGCTTAGACATTTCCTCAAGCGATTCTCGTTCGGACCAAGTGAATTGGGACCCGGCAGCGGTGGCCGTCTTTTCGTACCGCTTAGCTTCTTCGAACGCCTCTGGATGCCGTTCTAGCAAGCGGACCCATTCAATTTTTCTTTGGAAGAAGCAAAATGTGCAACCGCTTCTTGATCTCCAGACGTAATAATCAGGGAGCCCAAGTCCTGAATGGTTTAAAATATCAATAACACTCTGCTTGTCAATCCCCGCTTCTTTAAACGGAAGTTTCACTATTAGGTTATTGTCCCTAGATTGGTATCCCTCTCGGTACTCCTCATCTGACCTTATGGCTACATAGGAATATACTGTAAACCCATCGTTCAAAAACTTGCCGACCCATTTTTCGAACGGTTTCAGCTTCATTTGAATTGTACACCACCGGGTTTGGGCAGATGGCAGGAAATTATTGTACTGCATTAGCCAGAAATCAAAATCTCTATCTGGGTTAATCCGTAGTATTGGGCGCCCAAGGTATCCTTCAAGCTTGCTCAAATATGAGTAAACCTCTGGGAGCTCTTTGCCTGTGTCAGTAAAGAAATACTCAATATCAAGCTCGGGGTGATTATCTCGCATAAAGACTGCGAGCGCCGCGCTGTCTCTACCTCCGGACAACCCCAAGACATGCTTAACGTTGTTTTCCATGGTCAGGCCTTAGTTAATCAAAGACTTTTCCCTAAGTTGTTCAGCTAAGGACATTCCAAGCTCTGCGACCGCCGCCAAAATATGCTTTTCATTGTTTGAAAAAGTCTTTGCGGATTTGAATATCTTATCTTTAAGTCGAGATATCTCAACTTCGTGTTCCTCCAAGATATCGAATTCTGCTGTGGAGGTAACTGGAGAGCCACTTTTTCCTGTTATAAACGCGACGGCATACCTAGAAGGATGCCTATTTTTAATCTTTGTGTACAACTCTGCCTTCTTGAACGCAGCACACATCGCAATAAGCTGTGCCTGGGCGTTCTGTATGTCGAGGTCAATCCACTCAGTCGGCGGCTTACTGTTTGCAATGCTAACTAATCCTGAGATGTCTTCTAGTGTCCCAGAAAAAGTAGATAGTCGTGAGGCAAAACCGTCTATCTTAAAATCTCCAGAAGTCCCATTTACTTTCTTTGCACGTTCGTTTAACTTCCTCAGATTCTGCGGGCTTGGAAGAAGAACCTCTAGCTCTGACGTAATGAGTGTCCCAATCCTTTGCATTGCATTCGGATATGCTGCCAAAAGTTCTGCAAGACACTTCTTGAACTCGTTAACGATACTATCAGAGTCCGGACTGCCCCCCGCACCGACAAGTGCTGGGGCAAAGATTTCGGCAAGGTCATCAAACAGCATCTTGTTCGGATCCTTTGCCGATTTCACCATTTCCCTGAATTTAGTTGTTGTCCGGGATAGTTCACGTGTTTTTAGAACCCAAGGGTGTAATTCATAAACGATTGAAACCACATGCCTGGAGACTTCGAGCGGCGAAGAGTTTTGTGGAAGTGGTTTAGTTGGCAACAGCTCGTTAACCGAGTTAATAACTCCGGAAAGGATTCCTTCAGAAACTGTATCCAACTCTGCCCAGCGAAGAGTGATTACACTTGGCGCCTTGAGCAAATAGTCGATTATGAGGTCATCGAACTTGGTGACATAAAAGCCTTCTCGGTATACTGCTACGGAGTTCTTTCTTGTCAACAAATAAGCAACAGCAAAAAATGGATGCATTGCATTCTTAATCCCATAAGGGGCTTTTTCCCAAACCTTATAAATATCTCCGAGACTGATTGCCCCATCAAACGTTTTCACGGCCGCATCTGTTGCCGCCCAAACATTAGAGAGTCCATATTGGTCTCCTAACTTAGGGGCAGTTATGGCCAAGGTTTTGTTTTTCTTCTCAGAATATAGCCCGGTCTCTTCTAAAAGTATTTTATACAACCCCTTTTCAGGGGGGAATCCCTCGATTCCCAGGTTAACCTCTCCCTCTTTCAGAATCATGCTTCTGAGCAGTTCATGTAATGCGGAGTTAGCGCTGGCAGATGCTTTTTTGCGATTTAAAAGCTCACTTTTGATTCTTGGAGACTTTTTATAAACGTTCGAGCATAATTCAGATGCAAGAGAACTCAGTTTTGCGCTAGACATGCGTCCGAGTCGCTCCCCGTTGAAGTACCAGCTCGATGCGACCAGAACTTCTGAGAGTTTCCCCTCCAGCAGTGCGGTGGTTGCCGCAATCCTTCCTTCTATCTCTCTTCTTGCAACAGAGTCAGAGGAAAGGTCACTTTTGTTCGCGTATATCCATTCTAAAGCTAGCAACTCTTTTGAGTATTCGTTAATCAGGTAGGATTCTTTAGCAACTGCAAGTAATACAGGGAAGTCTGTTTCGCTCTTGTACTGCTTTAAAAATTCATCTACACGTCTAGCATCACTAGCATTGAATGGCAGCAATATGGAGAACAATCCTGACGCTGTTGAGCTTTCTTTTTCCTGCTTCAAAAACTCGTTAATCTCCGATATCGGGGCTATTGCCACATTGAACCAGCGCATAGCCCCATACTCGTGATAGTACCTCTTTGCTACCACCGGCTTAAAATTAGCAAGTTTTGATAAACGGTACACATCGACCTGGCTAGTTTTTGAAAAGGCTTCTCTTAACGCGGAATCCAGGTCAAAATCACTACCTTCAAATATCGAATAGGAATCAGTATGCTTCTTATATATCACTACGGATATCTTCTCTAAGTCGCGAATTGCATCGGATAGTTTTACCGTGTTCCCAAATACAGACCCTAATACTTGAGCTGTCGGAGAGATCCCAGATGCAGTTCCTTTGAATATATCGATTACTGCGATCGTCTTTAAAAGATTAATGTGCCCGGAAGTTAGCCCCTTTGCCTCTGCCCTAGCAATTGCATCGAGTGCAACACTCCAAAGCCGAGAATCAGAGGAGGACATTATGAGCGGCTCAAAATTGTCCTTTAAGTAATCAAAATAGCGGTGAGGCTTGTATAAAGATCCACTCGAGTAGTCTTCGAGTTTAAGGAAATCTCTAAACCCTTCTGGCTCAGCTGAATTTAGAAATGAGAATATGCTCCGTTGATTTTGTCCAAACTTGCGTTTTGACACGGGGCCAAGCAGACATGCAACTACCGGATCTAAAGGCCAGCAATTATTAAGGCTGTCTTGCAGATGTTTCTCATTAACCGGCCTATTCCGGGAAATTGTGGTAACGATCTTTTTAATTGAATCCCCTGCCGTTTTCGGCTTTTTATCGGAAACAATGGCACGGCCAATAAGCTCAATCTGTTCTTCTCCAGCAGCATTAATTGGCATGTCCACAAATCTGCCCTGGATTTTGATCCACTCATCCCGCGTTAAATGTGGAAGTGAACGGGCATATTCCGTAAAAGCCTGATGCAAAATCCCGATTAATATTATCTTCCCATTGCTCCTTGAAGCAAACTCCGAAAGCTGCTGAAAGAAGTACACATCGGCTTCCCCCCGCGCTGCCGCTTCCAAAGTTTTCCCCATTTCATCAACAAATACAATTAGTCCATCATTCCTGGCTGCAATCTCGGTTAGAGCTTGAAAGACCCTCTCCTTAGTCGACACATTCTTAGCTAAACCTGAATCTTCTAGATGCCTTTGAAGCAAAGACAACGGGTCTTTCGGTTCACCAATAATGGGAAGAATCTCCCACCCATTTTTGAAGCCAAGATTGGCCTGAATCGCTTTGTATGATCTCTGGGGAATTATTTTCTGCGCTGCCAGGCGAAGGGATTTGTTTTTAGATAATATAGCGCTTAACAAAAGAACCAGGCTAGATTTCCCCGAGCCATATGGACCAGTCCACGTAAAGGATGCTTGTCCATTAGACACCACATTATTGGAAACATTAAGAAGAGCGCTTTCAGATGAGCTAGGGCAAATAAATCCGGACAGAATAGCCTCATTTGTGATGTCCGTCTCTATGTTTATGGACCGGACAAACCTGCTGTTTAGAGTGACAACTTCTGAATATTTCATCTGTTAGTCCTTGTAATTCTTTGCAAGAGATTTTATGGCTTTTGAGCCGAGATTGATTGCGTGTTTCTTATCGGCTTTGTTCATCATGACCTGCCTCAGCCCTGCGGTTTCCGACCATTCCAAAAATCCATTCGTTTCATCTGAAAGTTTATGGGCGAATCCAACTATCGCATCTTCATCTAAAAAGAAGATCCTTCCTGGTGATTTTGGCTCATAACAAATAGACTCCAAAGAAAGCGTAGAGGCATTCGGGGCATAATTTTCCCAGAACTTAAGTAGGCCGAAAATAAATGTATGCACCGAAAGGTTGGCTTTCCAACCCTTCCTTGGCTGAAAGACATCCCTGCGTCGTATCGGAGCTATTAAGCCCAACTCAGTAAGCGGGGATTCGATGCTATCCTCATCGAAATCTCCACTCTTCGTTACTTTAGGGACGTACATTCGGATAAAGCACTCCACATCCCGTTTTACAGTAAGCGGGGAGGCATGTGTCCAGTTTTTGTCTTTGGCAATCTCCAATAAAGACTTAGAGAGACTGTCTCTATCAAAAACAGACCCATTCCAGTAATTGAAGAACCAGTCGTAGGTAACGAGCGAATAGTTTGAAGCGAGATTCCAATGGAAATACCAAATTGAAGCTGGATTTTCCATCCAAGGGTCTAATCCGTCGTCGGACAACATCTCTCGCGCGAAGTCATTTATTTTCAACTCCCGTTCCTTGTCTATATCAAAAACTCCACAGACCTGTGCCCAATGACGTATAGCAGAAACCATATTCTTCCCAACGCCAAACGCAGCAATGCTCTCCTCGTTGTTAAAAACATCTTTAATTATCTGCTTATTTTGCTTTTCTGCAATGATTGCGGCGTCAAAAGCTTTTTTTAGCCATCCGTATCGCAGAGGAAACGTTTCATGGCCTGAAAAGACGGGCTTTATCCCCTCTTTTGAGGTGTAATTAGTATTCGCCATAGGTTTAGTCCTGTTACTGGAAGACCTCTCCAGGAAGCCTTTTTTCTATGATACAATATACTGGAGAAGTTTTCCAGATTCCACTAAAGTGCGCGAAATCATGCAAGAACGCATATTTTTAGACTACAATTCGACTACCCCCTTAGACCCCCGAGTCTTTAAGGCAATGACGCCTTACATGACTGAACTTTATGGCAACCCGCATTCATCTGAACATAGTTTCGGTTGGGAAGCCGAAAAAGCAAGTCACGAGTCTAAGACTCACATTGCCGAGCTAATAAATTCTCTCGAAGATGAAATTATATTTACCTCAGGTGCCACAGAATCGAATAACGCTGCAATAATCGGGACTGCCTTGAAAGCTTTAGAAAAATCCAAGAAGCGAACGATAATAATTTCCGAGATAGAACACAAGTGTGTGCTTGGTTCCGCGCGATTTACCGAAAAACTCGGATTCAGAGTCTTGAAAGCACCTGTGTTTAAATCAGGTCTTGTCGACGTCGAGAAACTAAAATCTTTGATTACGGAAGACACGTTGCTTATCTCCACGATGGCAACGAACAATGAGATTGGAACTAACCAACCGATAGTTACTATAGGAAGACTCTGTAGAGAAAGGGGAGTTGTATTCCACGTCGATGCCGCACAAGGTTTGTATTCTGAAATAGACGTTGTGGACATGGGGATAGACTTGTTAAGTCTATCCGGGCATAAAATATATGGTCCCAAGGGTGTCGGCATACTTTTCATAGGTCAAGACCTCCCGTTAAAACCACTTCCAATAATACACGGGGGAGGTCAGCAAAACGGATTTCGCTCGGGCACCATGCCGACGCCATTAATTGTTGGATTTGGGGAGGCTGCAAAAATATTTACTGAATCCAAAGAGCAAGAGCGAGTAAAAATCCAGAAATTACGGGACCACCTTTCATCTTTACTGGAAAGACACATTCCCAATCTTCAGATGAATGGCGCACTAGAAAATAGGCATCCGGGCAATATTAACATTACGATTCCGAATATAGAGACCAAGCAGCTAATCCTTAAAATGCAGCCCACTTTGGCTATCTCTACCGGATCTGCGTGCACTAGCGGTATTCCAGAACCCTCCCATGTGCTAAAGGCTATTGGACTATCAACAAAAGATGCTGAATCTTCTTTGCGGATATGTGTTGGCCGCTATACGACCTTAAACCAGATTGAGGATGCGGTTCAAATAATACTTTCATCCCTAAAAGATTTCAACTAACGCTCACATCTAAAGCATGGCGATGACCTTGCTAATAGCAGACCACCCCAACACCGGCTTGTCGGGATGAACTTCTACTTTTGCCCCTGTGTGCCCAATAAGAATAGCTACCGGAGAGCGTCTTGACTGGTATTTAGGACAACGGCGCTCATTAGGAGCCCGAACATGTGGAATGGGATAAAGACCACTACAAGCATCGCCACCATCATCAGGACAGCGGCTATCCCGTACCCCAGTAGATAGGCATACCCACCCGCTGAACGAGCGCTACCATTGCAGGGAGTGGCAGAGAGGTTCTCCACCTTGATGAAGTACAGCTTCCCGTCTTTCTCAACGAACTCACCGAGGTTGGGTTTGGTAGACATATGGCTCTCCTGCACCCGGACAATCATGTACACGCGCTAATACTCCTCGGGCAGCATAAAGGTTATGACGCTGCCGCCACCGCAGCCGCAATCGCAGTCGGAGGAGTGGTCGTCGCGGATGGCATAGAAAGAAAAGGACGCCGGCACCTTCAGGGTTCTCCCATCGTCCTCTTGGATACCGGCCTCTACTTGCACCTTGGGGTCACCTACCACCCAGGAGAGAGCACCACCCTTGGAAAGGATATTGAGCGCTTTGGTCCCTGGGGCGTAGAGGGTTGGGTCGGCTACGCCGTGCTCAGTTAAAGATTTCAGGTAACCGGGGGTTACGAAGGTTCTCATACCGTTGATATACGAAGGTATGATGAAAGGCTTGGGCAGGCCGGTGAAAGTGAGTGAAGAAGTGAAGCGTTATTATTATCTGCCTCGAGGCTGTATAGAGCCATAACCCTTTATATAAGAGGATCACTGACTCAGTACATCATGGTTTATTCGCAGGGGAAAGCGGTTGTCCGGCTCGAAGAGTCTACCTTCCCGACTCGCAGGCACCTGTTGACCTGGCAGCAGTTAAACTCTGCTGAGAGCTAAGGGACTTTGCATCTGCCTGTCGGACGCACTGTCGCCCTATCGCAAGTGATTGATGCACCACTCCAACCCCTTTATTCTTGCGTCCGCGCCTTGTTAGGCCGGCATTGTTTAAGGTGTGCTATCCATATACGAAAGGCCTTTGATACTTTTCCGTGCTGCGACTCTACTCCGCTCGATTCCGCAGGATTCCGAATAGCTTAATACTCGTCGGGCAAAAGGAAAGTCACTGTGTTACCACTACTGCTGTCATAAGTGCAATCCGCAGGGCTATAGTCGCGGATAGCAAAGAATTTAAACCCGGATGCAACCCTCAACATCCTTCCGCCATACTCTTTATGGCAGTAGTTATCCCGAATCCCGGGGTCGCCGATAATCCATGTCGGGGCTTCTTCACGTAGAAGCAACCGAACAGCCCTTTTCCCTGGAGCAAATAGGTTTATATCCTCAATCCCTAATCGCTTAAGAGCTCTTGTGTACCCCCTGCTTACATGAATTATTAGACTGGTTTCATTCATATGTTTCCCCATAGTGTAGCGGACTGGAAGTATCAGGGCCCGGGGCACAGAATAAACTGAGTACCCCCACCTTTTAAGGTGAGGGCACCAGTAGGGAGTTAAGTTATTTGGCAGAACCGCGTGCTGCCTTCCGCCTCTCAACCTCGAACCTCAGGTGACGAAGGCCTTGCTCCCAGCCTTTAAAGTAGTCCGACCCAAAAAATGGCAGCCAATCGTCCCACTCATTTATTTGACAGGCACGAATCCACTCATATAAAGTGGAGCAAGAGATATTCTTTGCAAATTCCAGGGCATGCTTAATACCCAAACCAAAATCCGAATGAGCCTTGGTCATCTTTTCTGCGATGCATTGCTCGACCAACTCCTTGAATTCTTCATCGCCTAACTGAACTTCTTTCTTGCTGTTGCTGTTTGTTTTTGAAGTTACTGACATGGCATGTTCTCCATATTACCGACTTGCCGGCTGGCGCAGCGAAGTCTTATCTCTTGGCTGCACGGGGACTACAAACACTACGACCATTTCCTACACCTCAGGCACCATGCTTCGGTGTAGCTTCTATATACGGAGGTGGTTTGTAATCATCCGTGTGCATCCAAGACTCCCCGACAGCTCAGTGGCTGGGGAGTAGTCAGAAATAATATACGCCTTGCGGGACTCCCCCTGCCGAACTAAGGGCTCAATTGCGGGTCTACGGAATTAAACGATATGTACTCAGCAATCCAAAGATCTTTATGGCACAACGGCATCATCAATCCGACCCATCACCCCTACAACTCACATAAGCCCCTTTTGCTTAAAACTGGTAAAGGCATCCTTCGTCACGATTACATGGTCGAGAACCTCTATCCCCAGCAGCTTGCCGGCGCTTACGAGGCGTTTGGTCAGCGAGATATCTTCGTCACTTGGCTCAAGGCAACCACTGGGATGATTGTGAGCAACAATAATCCCAGCCGCAAGGTACTTAACTGCCGGTTCAAAGACTTCCCTCGGGTGAACCAGGTTATAGTTGAGCGTACCGATTGAGACGGTTTCCCGGTGTGTCTCCTGATTCCTTGTATCGAGGAAGAAGACCATAAAATGCTCTTTCTTTGCTCCCCGGATGTCCCGCAGCTCTTCCCAGATATCGCGAGGCTTGAGATAGACATTGCTTTTCTTACCAGCGAATCTCTTTGCGATTTCCCATATTGCCTGTATGGCCAAGGGGTCTTCAGCGGTCGGGGTGTAGCCATTAAAGCTATGCAGCTTGTCCACGAACCGTTTAGCGACCTTCGCCCAGGTGCTTTCCTCGCCAGCCGGGACATGAAGCACGAGATTTACGAGTTCCCTGTCCGATAGTTGGCTAACTGGCTTTGCTGTTCCTGTGATTATCATATGGGTTAACTCCTTGCCGGGATTAAGTTGTCGTCCATGAACCTGTACGTGCCTCGCCCGAGCTGCTCCAGCGCGAACCCCGCACCCTCCAGAACCATCAGGTCGCGCTCTATTGATCTCTCCGAAACGCCGAACTCGTTACTCAGTTCCCTGACGCGCATTGCCCTTCTCCCTTTCTGCAGAATGAAGAGTAGCCTGTAAAGCTTCCGTTCCTTTTCGATTTCAGGAAACCTGTGCCTTTTCTCGTGTCTGTTTGGGTCTTTAAGCCTCATAATCATTT
>Ga0209212_1003556_pt1 | contig 20385 bp, 13 predicted proteins | sample RifGroC2_FD_183996 | JGI IMG/M metagenome (GOLD analysis project Ga0209212, IMG submission 183996) | Groundwater microbial communities from Rifle, Colorado, USA - Groundwater C2 (SPAdes) (version 2) | ecosystem: Environmental > Aquatic > Deep subsurface > Groundwater | place: Rifle, Colorado... | reverse complement strand
TTCGCTACGGTCATATCTGCGTTCAATGCTAATAAGCAATGAACATGCTCAACGTTTCCATTGACGAAATCAATATAAATATCTTTCTCTTTTGCATTATCTCTTATGTGATGAAACAAGTTCTTTTTGGTATCTTTAGAAAGAACAGGTTCGCGGTTCTTTGTGCCCCATACGGCATGTATCCATACTTTGACGTATGACATAACGTCTCTTCATTCACGGCTGAAGCCTGAGGTTAATTCAATGTTCAGTAAATTCAAAGTTGCAGTTGTAGTGCGAACTTTAGTTCGCACTACACTGAAAAAATTGCCGAAGAGCTAATTTAAATTTCTATTAATAGTATTAAAAAAGGCGGGCAATGTAAAGTATTTTGTTTAATGCAGAGACGCACTGCAGTGCGTCTCTATTACTGGACAATTACAATTGTTTTACACCCCTGTACATATAGAAAAGTCCAGAGACAAAGGTGAAAGCAACCGTCACCCACCAGATGGTGGTTAGGGCGGGTATGGGGACATGGTTTCCAACAAGCACCGATATGACAGCAATAATTTGAAGACACGTTGACGTCTTACCCAGTATCGTTGGCTGGCAATTTACCCTGCCTGTAATAAGGAGTAACGCAATGGTGCCAAAGATAAGTAAGAGGTCTATACAAACAATAATCATTGGAATCCAAATGGGAAATCTTGGTTCCGGCCATATACGGTCAGAGGAAAGTATGATGCAGGAAATCACAAGAACGAGCTTGTCAGCAAAGGGGTCCAAATACACGCCTAATTTTGTTACTTCGTTCCTTTTCCGAGCTATATAACCGTCCAGCACATCGCTTAACCCAATGATTAACATAATAAATAGACAAATATAACGGTAATGATTATTGTGCTGTACTTGAGTTATGCAAAACACAAGCGGAGGAATACAGCATATCCTGCTCAGACTGATCTTGTTAGAAAGGGTTAACATAAGGAAACCTCAGATGAATAATTTTGATTGTATAGGATTTCATTTTATTTATGCGGGTTATACGATTTATGGCATAGAGACTCCCCCTTAGACTTCGTCGTGAGCTCAGTCGAACGAAAAGGGGGCTAGGGGGTTGTAAACTTGTCCTCATGAAAATGGGGAATAACCCAAAAAAACACAACCCCCTGAATCGTTCGACTGCGCTCACGACGAAGTCCCCCTTTTTTAAGGGGGACTTAAACGGAATAACTTGACAAACTCAATAAACCAAAGAGGGGGTTCGCTTAACCCATCCCGCGAAGGGGCAACAAATATGAGGGAAACGATGTACTATTGCCTATCGAACAAGTTCAACTTTGCTTTTCATAAAAGACTTTGCCGTTTGCTTTTTACGCTCATTATACCAGGCTATAAATAAACGGATGCCTTGCTCTATAGGTACTTTCGGTTGATAGTGTAAAAAACGTTCCGCCTTTCCAATATCCGCATAGGTTCTATGCACGTCTCCGGGCTGCTCCGGAAGTTTTTTAATCTGCGCTTTTTTACCCAATTCCTGCTCAATGAGATCAATGAGTTTTTTCAATTGAATTGGCTTTGAGTCCCCCAGATTAATGACCTCGAAATCAAACTGCTTATCTAACGCAGCAACCACTCCATCGATAATATCGGAAAAATATGTGTAATCCCGTTCGGTCGTCCCGTCACCGTACATCGTGATCGGCTGATTATGATCGATGAGTTCTGTAAATTTTCGTATGGCAAGGTCTGGTCGTTGCCGAGGGCCATATACCGTAAAAAATCTAAGGCAGGAGACCGGTATTTTATAAAGATGATGATAATTGTAACAGAAAAGTTCCCCGGCACGTTTTGTTGCTGCATAAGGGGATATGGGTTCGTTCACCGGGTCGTCTTCTGAGAAAGGAACCTTTTTGTTGTTTCCGTAAACCGACGAAGACGAACCAAAGATAAATTGCCTGACCTTATAAATCCGGGAAAGTTCGAGCATATTTAGCGTTCCCTTGCAGTTGACCTCCTCGTACAGCAACGGTCGTTCGATAGATGGCCTTACACCGGCGTATGCCGCCAGATGAATGACCTTTTCAACGTGGTGTTTCTCAAATATTTCCTGACATGCAGACGTGTCACAGATATCGGACTCACATAATGTCAAATTTGAATCCTGAATGGTATTCGAAATATTTTCCCTTTTATATGCTGGTAGATAAAAATCATTAAAATTATCGACAACAACGACCTTTTTACCCTGTGAGAGCAAACGTTCCACCAGATGAGAACCAATAAAACCTGCACCGCCAGTAACAAGTATTGACATAAAGTAAAATGTCCTTTCTGATTTATCGTATTGTGGTATTTAGGTTTAATATAGCAGAGGAGTCACCTTAGTCAAGTGAAAAACAACTTTGGCTTGACACGTCCATTTTTTAATTGTACGATTTATCGAATTTGATAATATCCTGCTACTAAAACACTGAGATATTAAATTAGGTTCCTCGACATCGCCCGGAAACGACGTCACGCTGAGCGAAGTCGAATGGTAACTGAATGCATTAATGCTGAAATATACAAAAGTATTAACCCACCCCTAGTCCCCTCCCGGGAGGGGACTTCCAAAATTCCCCTCTTGAGAGGGGTTAGGGGTGTGTTTATTTATTGCTTAACTCAGAAGATTGAAATTTTCTTGCGGTGGCGGGAGTTTCCTCCTGCCACCGTTTAACAACCTGTAGGGGCAATTCATGAATTGCCCCTGCCATAGTTTCCTGAACATTTTATGGACAAAAAGAAAGCTGTACTTGTACTGGAAGATGGAACAACCTTCAAAGGTTACTCTCTCGGCGCCCCTGGAGAGACGATTGGCGAGGTGGTTTTTAACACCAGTTTGATGGGCTACCAGGAAATCCTTACCGACCCGTCGTATAAAGGACAAATGGTGGTCATGACCTATCCGCTGATTGGTAATTATGGAATTAATGAAAAAGATTACGAATCACGCAAGATGTTCCTGGAGGGCTTTATCGTAAAAGAATGCAGTCCTTTCCCCAGTAACTGGCGTTCACAGACCAGCCTGGATGAATTTCTCAGGAAAAAAGGAATCGTCGGCATTCAGGGAATTGATACACGGGCATTGACAGCACACATACGGGACTGCGGTTCACAGCAAGGCATTATTTCCACCGCAGATTTTGATGTTTCGAGCCTTATCAAAAAGGCCAAGTCATCTCCCGGATTAAACGGATTAGACCTCGTAAAAGAGGTGACATGCAGTGATTCGTATGAGTGGAAAGATGACGAAACCAGCCAAAAAGTATCGAAAAGGTACAGGGTTGTTGTCTACGATTGCGGGGTAAAATATAACATCTTGAGAAAATTGAGCAGCGCCGGCTGCGCTGCGACGGTAGTTCCTGCCCGGACACCACCCCAGAAAGTTCTGGATATGAATCCGGATGGTATTGTACTTTCAAACGGTCCTGGCGATCCGGCAGCAGTACCTTATATGGTTAATAATATCAAGGATTTGCTGGGCAAAAAACCAATCATGGGGATTTGTCTCGGCCATCAATTGCTTGCGCTTACCCTGGGCTTAAAGACATACAAACTTAAGTTCGGTCATCACGGGGGAAACCAGCCTGTGATGGATATCTCTACCAAAAAGGTGGAAATTACCGCACAGAATCATAACTTTGCCGTATCAACTCCACCGGAAGGAAATATTCATAAGAGTCCGTATGGCAATGTGGAGATTACTCATGTAAACCTCAATGATAAATCGGTGGAAGGGCTGAAATGCCACTCAATGCCTGTCTTCTCGGTGCAATATCATCCAGAGGCATCGCCCGGCCCGCATGATGCAAATTATTTGTTTGAGCGATTTATTGAGATGATAAAAAATTAATATTTATTTGGCCGTGAAGACACTGGGACACAAAGAGTTTGAGCCATTTGCCAATAAAGAGATGTTCATTGCTGGTTCAGGCTTGCAGCCTGAACCAAACTATTTCAGTTCAATCGAGGACGATTGAACCAGCCAGGAGTGTGTTTCCAAAAAGTGCTTGGGAATAAGTAGTGATGGAAAAAGTACTGCCGAAGGCAGCTTAATTTGATGTTCAGGAATTTCAAACTATTATTCCTCCCCCTTGATGGGGGAGGCTAGGTGGGGGTGAAAGGAAAAACTACGCACCCTCCCTTTGTCCCTCCCATCAAGGGAGGGATTATCTTTAATTCATGTAGTCGCCGAAGGCAGCCTAATTTGACCTTTGTGTCTTTGTGCCTTCATGGCAATACTGTTATAAAAAACCCAAGAAACACTTATGCCCAAGCGAACAGATATAAAAAAAATCCTTATCATAGGTTCCGGCCCAATTGTCATCGGACAGGCCTGTGAGTTTGATTATTCAGGCACTCAAGCATGCAAGGCGCTCCGGGAAGAGGGCTACAAAGTTGTCCTGGTAAACAGCAACCCCGCCACCATCATGACAGACCCTGAGGTAGCCGACAAGACCTACATCGAACCAATCACCACTGAAATGGTAGCAAAAATCATTGCAAAGGAACGCCCAGAGGCGCTACTTCCAACTCTGGGAGGTCAGACCGGCCTGAACACAGCCGTTAGCCTCGCAGAAAAGGGGATACTTAAAGAATATGGCGTGGAACTAATTGGCGCTAAACTGGGAGCCATCAAGAAGGCTGAGGATCGTTCGCTTTTCAAGTCTGCCATGAAACAAATAGGCATTGCAGTGCCTGAAAGCGGTTATGCGCGTTCTTACGACGATGCAATGAAGATTATTGACGAGATCGGCTTTCCTGCAATTATACGTCCTTCTTTTACCCTCGGAGGTTCTGGCGGGAATGCAGCCTATAATGTTGAAGAATACAAAGAATATATCAAAATAGCCTTAGAGGCAAGCCCTGTCCACGAAGTACTCGTAGAACGCTCAGTCCTTGGATGGAAGGAATACGAACTCGAGGTAATGCGCGACCTGAAAGATAATGTGGTGATCATCTGTTCTATTGAAAATTTTGACCCGATGGGCGTCCACACAGGCGATAGCATCACGGTAGCCCCTGCCCAGACTCTTACCGATGTTGAATATCAAATCATGCGGGATGCGGCGATCAGGATTATCAGGGAGATCGGCGTCGAGACAGGCGGCTCGAATATCCAGTTCTCAGTAAATCCTGAAAATGGGGAAATGCTGGCAATCGAGATGAACCCCAGGGTTTCAAGGAGTTCCGCCCTGGCATCGAAGGCAACGGGATTCCCTATCGCCAAGATTGCCGCAAAGCTTGCGGTAGGTTATACCCTTGATGAAATCCCCAACGACATCACCCGCTACACGCCTGCCTGCTTCGAACCTACGATTGATTACTGCGTGGTAAAGGTGCCGAGATTTAATTTCGAAAAATTTCCCGACACGGACCCAACGCTCACCATCCACATGAAATCGGTCGGGGAGGTCATGGCCATCGGGCGTACCTTTAAGGAAGCCATAGGGAAGGCCATCCGTTCCTTGGAATCCGGACGATGCGGTTTTGAGAGTTTATGGCCTTCTGGGAGCGATAAGTGGTCTGCCGAACAGCGAACGGAGTTTCTAAGAGAAAAATTAATGATCCCAAATCCCGACAGACTCTGGCACATCGCCGATGCGATGCGATTTGGCTTGAGTCTGGATGATATCTATAAATGGACACATATCGATCACTGGTTCCTTTACAATATCAAACAAATACTCGACATGGAAGCCGGGATTAAACAGAAGTATCCGAATGCAAAAGATGAACGGCATCTCGCCCCTGCATCTCAAAATAAGAACAGCTTTACAATGGACAAGGATATGTTGACTGAGGCCAAGCAATATGGTTATTCTGATAAATATCTTGCTTCTCTGTGCAATGTTGAAGAAAAGACCATACGGAAATACCGTCAAAAAGAGGCAATCCGGCCCGTCTTCAAACACGTGGATACCTGCGGCGCAGAATTCAAGGCATTTACGCCCTATCTGTATTCCACGTATGAAACCTCTTGTGAAGCAGAGCCTACTCAGAAGAAAAAGATTATCATCCTCGGCAGCGGCCCAAATCGTATCGGACAGGGAATCGAATTCGATTACTGCTGTGTCCACGGAGTCTTTGCGTTAAAAGAACTGGGTTACGAAACTATTATGATTAATTGCAATCCGGAGACAGTGAGTACGGATTACGACACCTCGGATCGGCTTTATTTTGAGCCGCTTACCCTGGAGGACGTCCTTGAAATCGTTGATAAGGAGAAGCCTGAAGGCGTCATTGTTCAATTTGGGGGACAAACGCCATTAAAATTGGCTGTACCTTTAGAGAAAGAGGGAGTAAGAATCCTGGGAACTTCCCCGGAAAGTATCGATATTGCAGAGGATCGCGAACGATTTGCCGCCCTGATCAATCAACTAAAATTAAGGCAGCCCGACAACGGCTGTGCCCGTTCGGCTGCGGAAGCAAAGGTCGTCGCCAACAAAATAGGTTATCCTGTGCTGCTGCGTCCTTCTTACGTCCTGGGAGGCAGGGCAATGCGCATTGTTTACGATGAAATGGGCGTGGAGGATTATATCACGCATGCCGTACAGGTTTCACCCGAACATCCCGTCTTAATCGACCGATTCCTGGAAGACGCCATAGAAATTGATGTAGACGCAATCTGTGACGGCAAAGAGGTATTTATTGGCGGCATTATGGAACACATCGAGGAAGCCGGCATCCATTCCGGTGACAGCGCCTGTTCGCTGCCGCCCTATTCCATCGGGAATGACATTATTAACGAACTAAAAAAACAAACGCAGATCATGGCGCTTGCATTGAATGTGGTGGGACTCATTAACATACAATATGCGATTAAAGATAAAATGGTATATGTGCTTGAGGTCAATCCCCGTGCCTCAAGGACGGTGCCCTTCGTCAGCAAAGCGATAGGCATACCTATGGCCAAGATCGCAGCCAAGGTGATTGCGGGAAAGAAACTCAGCGAATTAAATATCTCCATGAACATGAAGTTAAAGCATGTTGCCGTAAAAGAGGCCGTCTTCCCCTTTATCAAATTTAAAGGGGTAGACACGGTACTGGGACCGGAGATGAAATCGACAGGCGAAGTCATGGGACTGGACACGGATTTCGGCCGTGCCTATGCCAAATCTCAAATGGCCGCAGACTGCAGCCTCCCCTTAACAGGTACAGTTTTTATAAGCGTGAGGGATAAAGACAAAAAATCCATGATACCCATTGCAAAGAAGCTCATACACATGGGTCTTAAAATTGTTGCCACACAGGGCACGGCAAAAGTGCTTTCCGAAAATAACGTCTCGGTTACTCCGGTTTTAAAGGCCACCGAAGGACGGCCTAATATTGTCGACCACATCAAAAACAACGAAATCCAACTCGTCATCAACACCACAGAAGGCAAGACTGCCCAGGAGGCGTCTTATTCCATCCGGCGCACGGCGCTGGTGCATCGTGTCCCCTATTTCACAACCGTTGCCGGCGCAGTAGCCGCCGCCAAGGCCATTGAGGCGCTCAAAAACGGCAGCCTCGACGTCAAACCCATCCAGGAATACTACTAAACATAATTCCCTAACCCGAACGAGTCGGAAGAGAAAGTCCTCCTGTTTCCTCACACAAAGCCACCAAGACACAAAGATGTAAGGCATAAATGCAAATTTAACAAGTATCAATTAACAATAAAATGCTAATTGCCAACTGTTAATTGCTAATTGAAAATTTCCTGCCTGCGGTTTTCGTGTTGCTCAAATAGTCCCTTGTTGCTAAAATATGCATCATTTCAGGCTTTTGCAGCAGAACAGAGACATTTAGTATCTCGGGAAAATAATTTTTATAACGTCTCAAATTCCACCGGCAGTAATTTCACATGGATTACATTTACACGTAGAAGATTGCTATGCGGATAGGCAAAAAATTACTTTTGAGTTTTCTGTTTATTACCATCATGGTTGGAGTTGTTGGCTATATCTCTGTTTCCATAAGTAAGAAAACATTACAAAAAACTCTAGGGAAGGAAGCTTTGCATTTGGCTATTTCTTCAATGAGAGAAATAGACGAAGAGGTTTACGATAAAATTGAGGAGTTATTGGCCTTTGCGAATGACCTTTCATTGGAGGGATATTGCATCGCTTCAAATAGTAAATTCGACAAAATAACCGATATCAAAAACCACATAGATACAATAGACAAAGACTGGCAAGAAGGAAAAGATACACCGTTTATTCAAAGTATCCTGGGTAATAAACTATCCAAAAGACTTACCAATCACCTTGAGTTTTATATGCAAAAGTACGGCTATGCGGTTTTTAGTGAAATATACGTAGCGAATAAATACGGCGTCGTTATTGGAGCAACAAATAGAACCAGTGATTATTTACAGGCGGATGAAGATTGGTATAAGAAAGCCGTAGCGGAAAATGCATTTTGGGTTGGCGCAGTTGAATATGACGCGAGTTCTAATGCCATTACTTTTGATATAGTTGTTAATTTGTATGATAAGAGCGGAAATTCCGTTGGGATTTTGAAGGCTCCTTTAAATACGGAAGACATAAGAAAGAGCATTGAACATATCTATTCTGAGTCAGAATATAAAAGTGTTTCACCGTATCTGGTGGATAAAAACGGGAGGGTAATATTCAGCAAGCTTAATCCGGAATTAAAGAAATTAGGAAGGGATGTAAAACTCGAAGAATATGGATATGATATATCTTTCCGGAAGCCTGTTGCTGAAGTACTTAAAGGAAATAACGGTTTTCTTTCGAACAGAACAGAGCATAAGGAACTACTGACAGTTTTCAGTCATTCGCATGCGCTTCGTGATTTTAAAGGGCTTGAATGGTCGCTCATAATAGATTACGAGGCAGAAGAGGTCTTTCGTTCTACTGTCAAATTAAGAAATGTCTTAATCATCGTTTTCGTAACTTTGATAGCTATAGCCTCTCTTGCCGGACGCTTCATTGCCCGTTCCATTTCCAGGCCGCTAATACAGCTAAGAGACGCAAGTATTGATCTAGGAAAAGGTAATTTAAATGCCAGAGTGGATATTCATTCTAAAGACGAGATCGGCCAGTTGTCCGTCGCTTTTAATAAAATGGTTGCCGACCTGAAAGAAAAAGAGGATCGCTTGCAGGCGTATAGTCAAGAGCTTGATACAAAAGTGAGAGAGCGTACGCAAGAGTTATTGATTACCAATGAGCAACTCTGTGAGTCTGTAAATAAATACAGAACGCTTATCGAGCAGATACCTGCAATTGTTTACATTGCTGCCCTGGACGAGAGGGGAAGAACGTTTTACATTAGTCCGCAAATCAAGTCAGTAACGGGGTTTTCTCCGGAAGAGTGGCTGGCGGACCCTGCGTTGTGGTCTAAACAGATTCACCCTGACGACCGCAAGCGGGTACTGGCCGAATATGAATCAAGCTTCGGAAAGGGGCATCCATTCCGGTCTGAATATCGCTGGTTTACCCGTGATGGTCAGACATTATGGTGTTATGATGACGCAACAATCGTGAAAGACAGCACCGGTAAACCTCTTTTTTATCAAGGTGTCGTCTTCGACATTACCGAGCACAAACTTGCAAGTGAAGAAATATATCTCATGCAAACATTGACACTGGCAATCAGCGCGTCTGTGAATTTACACGATGCGCTGGTCATCGCATTACAAAAGATATGCAACCTTTCAGGCTGGGTTTATGGAGAGGCATGGTTGCCAAATCCGGATGGCACGTTCCTGGAACGCAATCATAATTTTTACAGCAGCCTTGATAATTGTAAAATATTTACCGAGCGGAGCGGAGAGATGACCTTTCCTCCGGGCGCAGGACTCCCTGGTCGTGCGTGGTCTACCAAACAGCCTGTATGGGTGGAAGATGTCACCCTCGACCGGAATTACCAACGCGCACCAATTGCAAAAGAAGCAGGATTGAAAACCGGAGTCGCCTTTCCCGTCATTACTGATAACAACGTAATTGCGGTTGTAGTATTCTATCATAGAACGCTGGAAAAAAGGAACGAGCGACTTGTCAAACTCATCTTAACCATACTGTCACATGTAGGTTCGATCATCAAGCGTAAGCAAGCTGAGGACTCACTCAAAAGAAACGAGGCAAGACTTGCCGATTCTCAGCGAATTGCCCATTTGGGAAATTGGGAGTGGGACATCCGGAAAAACAAGTTATGGTGGTCTGATGAGACATATCGTATCTTTGATTTAACCCCGGATGAATTTGGCGGCACACAAGAAGCATTCCTGAATGCCGTTCATCCAGCCGACAGGGAATTTGTAATAGAATCACTCGACAAGGCTTTAAATGGGCAGATTCCCTATAATAATGAATATCGTATAATCAGGCCGGACGGTTCGGTGTGTATTGCTCACTCACGGGGAGAAGTTGTTTATGACGACACAGGCATGCCAATTCATATAAAAGGCACGGTTCAAGATATCACCGAACATAAACGGATAGAGGCGGAACAGGAAAAACTGAGGGAACAGCTTCTCCGCAGCCAGAATCTGGCTTCTGTCGGGAAATTGGCGGGGGGCATTGCCCATAACTTTAACAACCTGCTCACGGTAATTATGGGATATGCGAGCATATTGAAAACTGAGATGAAGAAAGACGATTCACTCAACGGGTATGCGCAAAAAATCATGAATGCATCACAAATAGCCGCTCACTTAGTCCAGGGACTCCTTGCCTTCAGCAGAAAACAACCGGCCAATCCACAGCCGGTAAATCTGAATGGGATTATCAGAGAAACCGAATCTTTGCTGTTGAAGCTTATTCGGGAAGACATAAGACTTGAGACGGCGCTCACCAATGAAGACTGTACTGTGATGGCAGACGTCGGACAGTTAGAGCAGGTCTTGATGAACCTTGCCACAAACGCAAGGGATGCCATGCCTGAAGGAGGTAATTTGGTGATAAGCACGGATATTTTTGACATGGATAATGCATTCATAAAGGCGCATGGCTACGGCAAAACAGGGAGATATGTTCTCGTGTCTTTTTCCGATACCGGTGTGGGTATGGACGAAAATACCAGGATGAGAATATTTGAGCCGTTTTTTACTACCAAGGAGGTCGGGAAAGGCACGGGACTCGGGCTTGCCAGTGTATACGGAATAGTGAAGCAATGCCATGGATACATAGACGTTGACAGCGCTGCGGGCAAGGGCGCGACATTCAGGATATATCTGCCGCTCATTGAATCAGGGGTTTCCGGAGAAAAAGCAGACACAGAGCCAGTGCTGAAAGGCGGCACAGAGACGATATTGATCGCGGAGGATGAGGAAGATGTGAGGAGTTTGATGACACTGGTGCTCGAAAGAAATGGCTATGAGGTGCTGGAAACGGAAGACGGAGAGAATGCAATTAATACATTTTTACAAAACAAAGACAATATCACACTGCTGGTCTTTGATATAATCATGCCAAAGAAAAACGGCAAAGAGGCATACGAAGCAATAAAGAAGATAAAACCCGGTGTGAAAGTGCTTTTTATGAGCGGATACGGTGACGATGTTATCAGTACCGCAGACATCCACAAAAGCGGATATAACTATATCACAAAACCTGTTTCACCAATGGGTCTATTGAAAAAGGTGAGAGAAATATTGGATAAATGAACTTCAGATTCCGGATTGTGGTATGTGTATCTGAAAACGACAGAATCCATCCGGGAATACTACCACACATAAATTCATTTTAATTTGACGACTCGCAGAAAATCACTCTAATAGTATCAAATTAGCAATGTAATAAATATAAGTATTGCATTGATTTACACTTTTGTTGGAAAAAATTATTTACTTACCGCTAAATTTTCCCAGCTTTTTGCCGATATAATTGAATAAGTAACAATATTTAGTCTTTTGAAAGACATTATTTTCAATGACTATATTAAGCAAAGGAGAGAACATTGTCGTGAAGTCCTTGTGTCATAGATTTCCTTGGTTAGACAGCAAGGCGACACCCCTTCCTTTGTCAAGTCAATACCGCATGCTTTGAGGTAAATATTGATTTTTTAACCTGCCTGTATTTATGAACCAGAACCGGGCTGGATGAATAAAGCAGATGGGGAAAATTCATAGTTTCTGTTAAATACTTTTAGATCATACTTTAATCAATACTACAGAAAACGAATATGAAATCCAACATTTACCCGGCCGACGCATCCACCCTAATTGACAATACTATTGACTCGGCAGGAACTCCCCGCAGGTTTGCACCAGAACAACTCCGCATGTTGTCCTGTGCGGTTGAACAAAACCCATGCTCAATTATCATCACAGATATAAGTGGTAATATTAAGTATGTTAACCACAAGTTTACCAAGCTAACAGGATATACACCGGAAGAAGTGGTGGGACAAAGTTCACGCATCTTAAAATCCGGAAAAATACCACCTAAAGAATATGAACGGATGTGGAATACAATTACTTCCGGCAGTGAATGGCATGGAGAATTTCAAAACAAAAAAAAGAACGGAGAACTTTACTGGGTGCATGCAACCCTTTCACCTATCAAAGACTCAAGTGGGGTCGTTACCCATTTTCTTGCCGTTATTGAAGACATAAACGAACGCAAGCATTTAGAAACGAAGCTTGCGGATATGGCAGAGCGGGACCCGCTCACCAACCTCTTTAACCGCCGCCGTTTTGAAGAGGAACTGGAAGGGTGGCTTGCACAGGCAAAACGTTATACAATACACGGGGCGCTGTTGTTTATTGACCTTGACAATTTTAAACATATCAACGATACCTTTGGCCATTATACTGGAGATAAACTCCTTAAGACGGTTGCCAATACGCTGCAAAAAAGGATGCGCTACACAGACACACTCGCCAGATTGGGTGGTGATGAATTTGCCATTATCCTGCAACACGCTAATATAGGGCAGGCGCAACTGATCGCCAAAGATATACTGGATTTGCTGAAGTATAATACTGAAGGAAATGAAGGAAAATGCCCCGGCATTACTGCCAGCATAGGTATTGCCTTATTTCCCGAACACAGCGCCTCGCTTGAGACATTGATTGCTTATGCTGATCTTGCTATGTACAACGCTAAAGAGCAGGGACGTAACCGGGCTTGCGTTTATTCCCATGATCAGGAAATACAAATTGAACTGCGGCTGAAATGGAAGAAACGTATCTGCGACGCCCTGAAATATGATCGTTTTGTGTTATATGTACAACCCATACTCGACCTCAGAGATAATCGCATTGTCAGACACGAGACATTACTGCGCATGATTGGTGAAGGTGGCGAACTTATTCCACCATCCGTTTTTCTAAATATTGCGGAACGTTTTGGGCTTATTCACGAAATAGATCGCTGGGTAGCATGTAAAGCAATTAACATCATCGCAGAGCTCCGCAAGACTGGCAGGTCTCAGTGTCTCGAGGTCAACCTCTCAGGCAAGACGATTTCAAACACAGATTTTCTATCACAAACCAGGCAAGAATTAGAGGCAACCGACACCAATCCTTCGAATCTCATTCTTGGAATTCCTGAAAATGCCATCGTTGAAAATGCGGGTGAAATACATAGTTTTATAACCTCCTTTAAGGATATTGGCTGTCGTTTTGCGCTGGATGATTATGGCAGATTTTCCTCATTCAACCACCTCAAACATTTACCCATAGACTACCTGAGAATTAGCGGTAGTTTTATCAGCGACCTGCCGCACAACAGGGTGCATCAACATTTAGTCAGGGGAATGGTAGAAGTGGCGCGCGGACTGGGAAAACAAACCATTGCCAGCCATGTAAGCAGTAATGAAACACTACAACTTTTAAAGGAATATGGTATAGATTACGCGCAGGGTTACCACATTGGACTGCCCACCGCAATATCCGAGATACAGAAAACATCTTAACCCGGCAAAAACACAACCCAAATAACGAAGATGAGACAATTGACAGGTGTTGTTTCGCGCCACCTGTCACTCGCCACTTGTCGGTTGTTCCCCCCTTCACTCCCTGTTCCAAATGTTTTTTCATTGATTGTCCCTGCCTCGCGGCGGGTTCAGGTTTGAAACCTGAACCCATGAGTTTTTTGGGTAATAACGCTCTTTGCAAGCAATGGCGAAATCAACAATATAAAACGTGGGGTTCGGGTTACAAACCCGAACCCGCAGAAACAATGCCGGAGCTATTTTAATTGTACAGATGCGTTTTCACTCATTTAAAAAAACTTGACATTGTTTTGCCAATTACTTACCATACCGACAAGTTGTATACAAACTTTATTATATGCCCAAATGGGCATATAATATGTTATCGGTAAGAGTATTATATGTACTAATAGCCGTAAAATAAGACGGCTTTTAGTACGCCTATTTCATGTTAGATTCCTATAGGAAGAAGAATGAGCAAACTGCCAACCGGAGAGGAACTTGAGAAGCGATGCCAAAATTTAGGCGTCGATATCACTGGCGAACCAAGAACTCAAAGCGCCTCAGGCAGCCGCCCGAGAGCATCGGACTTCGAGTTGCAGCGCCGCTTAATCGATGCGGAACGCTCTAACAGAGAATACAAACTCTGGGTTGTCGCTTTAGCTTCCGCAGTTGCTTCAGTTGTCAGCGCTCTCGCGGCTTGGTTTGCTGTTATGGCCGGAAAGTGAAACGGAATCTAACTTCGCGTTCGAGGCCGACGCGGTGAGACGGCGCACCGTTTTCTGCCGTGTTCGTGCCCCGCGCGGCTCAACGCGTCGTTAGATTTTTTTATTGATAGCTTAAACAATAAATAGAGGAAAATCCAATGACAGGCCCAGCAATAAATAAAATGATGGGTAATACGAATATACTCATTCGAAACAGTGATGCTGAGGACGTATTTAGAAAGTTAGGGATAGATACAAAGGTAAATTATCTTATGGATGTGAAAAAGGCTATCTTTAAATTCTACAAATTTCCGAAGCCCGAAATGACTGTGCGTAACCCAAGAAAGACACTGTATGAACAAAGACCAAATAACGCTTATGGGATAAAAATAACTGATAAAGAAATTAGGATATTTATGGAGTTATTTGAACTCACTGAAAATGATCCATTTCAAGATATCAGTAGGAGAATTGTAAAAGATATTTTAAATGGGCGTATATTTCCCTCAAAGAAAAAATTTGATGATACTTCAGAACTAAGTGACGTAGGGATGACTGAAGATGATCAATCTTTTCCTGAAGGCAAGATAAAATTACGTCAGCATTTAGTGCGTGAAAGGAATCAAGCTCTAATTTCAAGAAAAAAAGAAATCGCAAAGAAAGAATCAAGGTTATATTGTTGCATTTGTATATTTTCATTTGAAGAACACTATGGAGATATCGGAAAAGATTATATTGAAACACACCATGTAATACCTGTTTCAGAGTTAAAGGAGGATTGCGAGACTCACCTAGAAGATATTGTTTTGGTATGTTCAAATTGCCATCGGATATTACATAGAAGGCGTCCATGGTTGGGGATAGATGAGTTAAAAAGCATACTCAAAAAGTAGTGGATACTGGGGTGGTAACTTTAATTTTTAAAGAATAAATCTAACCAAGGGCAAGAATGGGGGTCGAATCTTTCATAATGACAAATATGGATACAGATGCGAAATAAATGCAAAATCACAACCCCCTGACCCCCTTTTCGTTCGACTGAGCGCTCACGACGAAGTCTAGGGGGATTTAGTGGGTTGTCTGTGCCATTAAACTCTTATACGTGAATTGTTACACAAAAGCTAATAAGGCACAATCGATAAAATGTTTTTTCATTGATTGTCCCTGCCTTTTTTGCTTCAATTTCTATCACATCAGTAATTGGTTCTTTAACGATTAGGAATTTCAAAGTTACTCCTGCCCACGAAATATACGAAAAAACACGAAAGGGAATATTTTCATAAATTATCAGGACATATTTTCGCGACCTTTTCGCGAATTTCGTGGGGTTGGTAGAGTTGCTAACTAAAAATAGTATGGATTACATCCCAAACACAGACCGCGACAAGGAAATAATGCTGAAGGAGATGGGCATATCTTCTTTTGAATCGCTTTTAGAGGACATCCCAAAATCTCTGCGAAATTTCTCCTTACCGCTACCTTATGGTCTTTCTGAACCGCAAGTATTAAAAACTTTAAAGGATTTAAGTGATAAGAATATCAGTACCGGCAATTGCATTTCATTTTTAGGCGCTGGCGCTTATGAACATTACATACCGACTGTTGTGGATCATCTGGCATCGAGGAGCGAATTTTATACCTGCTACACCCCCTACCAGCCTGAAGTAAGCCAGGGCACACTTCAGGTAATTTACGAATTCCAAACGTTAATGTGTGAACTGACCGGTATGGACGTAGCCAACGCCTCCATGTATGACGGCTCTACCGCCCTGACCGAGGCAGCGCTCTTAGCCATACGTTTGAAGGAAAGGAACAAGGTCGTTTGCTCACGGGCAATCCATCCGGAATACCGACAAGTACTCAGGACCTATTTAAAAGGTTTTGGGACGGAAATTGTAGAAATAGACGCACCTGAAGGAATAACGGATGTCAACCAATTAGAAAAGGTTTTAGACAACAAAACCGCCGCCGTGCTCATCCAAAATCCAAACTTCTTCGGCTGTATCGAAGACATGGAGGCTATTTCGAATATTACCCACAAGCACGATGCGCTTTTCGTGGCCTGTGTAAACCCCATTTCTTTGGGTATATTGAAACCGCCGGGGGAGTACCATGCTGATATCGCAGTTGGCGAAGGACAGGTTTTGGGGAATTATTTGAACTACGGCGGTCCGTATCTTGGCTTTTTTACCGTTAAAAAGGAACTGCTTCGAAAAATGCCCGGCAGGATCGCAGGTGAAACAGTGGACAGTAATGGGAAGCGGTGTTTCGTCCTCACCCTTCAGGCCAGGGAACAACACATTCGAAGGCAAAAAGCAACTTCAAACATCTGTACCAATCAGGCGCTCCTTGCACTCAGGGCATGTATTTATTTATGCGCATTGGGGAAAAAAGGTATAGCGGAATTGGGTATTCTTAACTTGCAGAAGAGCCATTATGCCTGCGAAAGGCTTTCTGCCTTAAACATTTTTGAGCCGTCATTTAAAAAGCCATTTTTCAATGAATTTGTAATAAAAACCCGTGACAATCGATGCATAAACAAAATTAATGAATATCTTCTGGCAAAAGGGATTATAGGCGGATTGGAGCTCTCCACATTTTATCCCGAATTAAGTAACAGCATGCTCCTGTGTGTAACGGAAACGAAGTCCAGGGAATCGATTGACCGCCTGGTTAAGGAGTTAGCCCAATATTCTCATGGACAATAGAGGCCGTCGTCCCTGATTGCCTTCAAGCATTGGTCAATCGTCAAGCCCCGTTCCGTCTCTATCCATTGGCCAGTGTGTCGCATAAATGCTAAATTGAACCGACCATTGCCCACGTACTCTAAACGCGCAAAACGCGATTCAAAGAATGGTGATATGGCAGTAGCGCCAGGGCAGGCATATTTAGCGCAAAAATAAAAGTAACTGCGAATCCACGTGGTGTAGAGTTCGACAATATAATTAAACTGGAAACCCTCCGGCGGTTGCTTAATGTGGTTTGGTCGCCACTGTTTAAGCAGTTCTTCGGCTTTCTCCGTGACCTGGATTTTCAGATCTTCAGGTACTTTCGACTTAAGTGGTTTAGGAGTTGTGTATATCCACATCTTTGGAGGTCTCTTTGGTTGTTTAGGCATTACGCACCTCCTTATTTTATCTTGTTCCCAGTCTCCTGCGTGGGAACAGATACTGGAGTAAAAGCTGTGCTTTGCATTGATAAAAGCAGGAGCTTTACGTACCAGTTACATTCCCAAGCTGGAGATTGGGAACGAGATCAGAAACGATGGTGATCATCTCCGCTTCAACGCCATCCGCTATAGTGAGTTGTTAGGTTGTCACACCGTATGGACGTCAGCGGGAAGCCTGCTAAGAATCAGTTCTTTGAGCTGGACTTTCTTGCTGGCATTGTCTATATCAATACCCACTAAATTGCCTTCGGCATCATAATCGAGCACAATGCCTTCAGAGATTTCTTTGCTCTCTATGCTTGTTTTTTCTGAAAGATCGATATAAAGAGAATCGGTCTCCGGGTAATAATTAAGTTTCATGGCTTAAACCCCCTATCAGGAAATGCATTGTGAATTGTCATTTTATCCTCCAATGTAACGACTCTTAACACTCGATCTTCAAGCTCATCAATAACACCCCAGAAGCGATAACGGTTATGTTCCTGAGGCTCGACCTTGAGTGGATTCTTGATTATTTGAATGCACCATTCCTTCTTAAGATATGGTCGCTTCCTCAATACTTCCTTCTCGAAATATTCCGTAAACTTGTACTCATCCATGTTGTGCCATAGCTAAAACTTTATTGTACACGATTTTGGCCTAATGAGGAGTAGCGTTTTACCCTAACTTTGGGAGTATGGCAGCGAATCTGATTTCCTTCCCAACCAAGGGACGAAGTCTCGCAAAGCGAGAGCGGAATCCCAAATTGGGAATAGGAACGAAGCTGATCATCTCCCCATTCGCACTGCCGCAGGCGGTACAAATTATTAATTATACAGAAATATTTCTGTATATCACAATATTCTTGATTTTTGCGGGATGTTATATAAGATTGGTTTTATTATATACGTTAATGGGATTGAGTCAATCCAAATTCATGGATAAGAGGCCCAATAAACTCTTAGAATAGCGGTATGTGTCGAACTCAACATATGGTTATTTTTTACTATGAGTTTTTAAAAAGGTGATAGCATGAACCCGACTGAACCCCTTATATTTGAAAGATCGTCTCCCGGCAGGCGGTGTTTTAACCTGCCTGCCTGCGATGTGCCGGAAAAATCGATACAAGACTTTCTCCCAGCAGAAATGCTGAGGAAACAGGAGGCAAAATTACCAGAGGTTTCTGAGATTGACGTCGTGCGGCATTTCACACGAATATCGCAGACGAACTTCTGTGTTGATACGAATTTTTACCCACTAGGCTCCTGCACCATGAAATACAATCCTAAGATAAATGAAGATGTCGCACGACTGGAAGGTTTCATAAAATTGCATCCCTATCAACCTATTGAACAGTGTCAGGGCATCCTGAAACTGCTTTATGACCTTGAGCAAATGCTCAAACAAATCTCCGGTATGTCCGCCTTTACGTTACAACCTGCGGCTGGCGCACATGGTGAATTAACAGGCATGTTGATAATCCGCGCCTATATGGAGAAAAAGGGTGAAACGAGACACAAGATTATTGTCCCCGATTCCGCACATGGCACCAACCCTGCATCTGCCGCCCTTTGCGGCTATGACGTTGAATCAATTAAATCCAATGCCGAAGGACTCGTAGACATAAAGAAGCTCAAAGAGTCATTTACCCGTGACACAGCGGCGCTCATGATTACCAATCCAAATACACTGGGTCTCTTTGAGAAGGATATTCTGGAAATATGCAAGATTGCCCACGATGCAGGTGGACTCGTTTACTGTGACGGGGCGAATATGAATGCCCTTATGGGCTTAGCACGTCCGGGAGATATGGGCGTTGATATCTTGCACCTGAACCTCCACAAGACCTTTTCCACTCCGCACGGTGGAGGCGGTCCTGGCGCAGGGCCTATTGGTGTCACTGAGAATTTGAGACCCTTCCTGCCGGTCCCACGAATAGAAATAAAAAACACATTAACCACAGAGGACGCAGAGAAATTCAAAACAAATACATATGTTTTACATTATGACTACCCAGACTCAATCGGAAGGGTCAGGGCATTTTATGGCCATATCGGTATGATGATCAGGGCATATACCTATCTCTTGTCTCTGGGCAAAGAAGGCGTTCGCAAGGTGGGTGAGTATGCCGTTCTTAATGCCAACTATCTCTGTCACAAACTTGCAAAATATTATGATATTCCGTATGGAAAGACCTGTATGCACGAGTTTGTCATCTCTGCTAAGAAACAAAAGGAAAAGGGGGCATCAGCCCTGGATATTGCCAAGAAACTGCTGGATTACGGTTTCCACGCCCCTACGATTTATTTCCCATTAATTGTAGAGGAAGCCATGATGGTAGAGCCTACGGAGACAGAATCACGCGAGACATTAAATGCCTTTGCCGATGCCATGATTCAAATAGCCACAGACATTGAGCAGCAACCGGAAACAGTACACAATACCCCTCAAGCCACTCCCATTGGTCGTCCTGACGAAGTAAAGGCCGCCCGCGAACCAAAGCTGAAATGGGAGAAAAAGTAAAAGTTCAGAATAATTCACCGCAAAGGGCGCGAAGAACGCAGAGAAAAACGTACAACGATAAAAATCCGCATAAATTCTCTGTCTATTCTTTTGCTG
>Ga0209212_1003555_pt1 | contig 20387 bp, 17 predicted proteins | sample RifGroC2_FD_183996 | JGI IMG/M metagenome (GOLD analysis project Ga0209212, IMG submission 183996) | Groundwater microbial communities from Rifle, Colorado, USA - Groundwater C2 (SPAdes) (version 2) | ecosystem: Environmental > Aquatic > Deep subsurface > Groundwater | place: Rifle, Colorado... | reverse complement strand
CTTCATCACCAATGCACCGATCGCCGATCTGCTGCTGGTCTTCGCGGTGACCAACAAGCAAAAGGGGTTTGCCGGGATCTCCGCCTTCATAGTGGAAAAGGGTTTTCCCGGTTTTGCCGCGGGTCCCCCCCTGCAGATGATGGGGCTCAGGACCTGCCCGCTTGGTGAGATCTTTCTGCAGGACTGCGAGGTGCCCGAGGAGAACAGGCTCGGACACGAAGGTGCCGGTGCCGTCATCTTCAACTCCGAGATGGAATGGGAGAGGAGCTGCCTCTTCGCAGCACACCTGGGCGCCATGGAGAACAGCCTGCAGGCGTGCATCAGTTACGCAAAGGAGCGGCAACAGTTCGGCAAGGCGATCGGCAAGTGCCAGTCGATATCCCACAAGATCGCCGACATGAAGGTACGCATCGAACTCTCCAGGCTCATGCTTCACAAGGTGGCCGGTCTGAAGAGCGAGGGGAAGAGGGCGCCTTTGGAGTCCGCCATGGCCAAGCTCTTCATCAGCGAGAGTTACGTGCAAAACTGCACCGACGCGCTGCAGATCCATGGCGCCTACGGGTACTCGACCGAGTACGATTTCGAGAGAAACCTGCGTGACGCCATCGCCGGCAAGATCTACTCGGGGACTTCCGAGATACAGAGAAACATCATCGCCACCTTCCTGGGGCTGTAACTGCCGGGATCGCTTACTGGGGTCATCCATGTACCTGTTGCAACATCTTCTTTCCCGAAGCGCCGCAAGATCGCCGGAGAAGACCGCGCTCGTCTACAAGAACCAGGAACTGAGCTACCGGGACCTGGAGGCGAAAAGCAACCAGCTCTGCGCGACCCTGGCGTCCCAGGGGGTTCAAAAAGGGGACCGGGTCGGCATCCTCCTGAACAAGTCCCCGGAGTCGATCGTCTCGGTGTTCGGCATCCTGAAGGCGGGAGCGATCTACGTGCCACTCGATCCGGCGGCACCGGGCGCCAGGGTCTGCTCGATAATGAACCATTGCGGCATCCGGCTGGTGATCGCCGCCCGGGACCACCTGAACCGGGTTCTTGCCGAGGCCGCGGACGGTCTGACGCTTGGCAAGGCGATAGTGATAGGCCTCTCCGGCAATGCGGCCGCCGGATCAAAAGCCGAGATCGCCTGCATCGGCTGGGAAGCCCTGGACGCCGAAAGCGCCGATCCCCCTGGCGCCGCAGGGAGCGACGCCGCACCGGCTTACATCCTGCACACTTCAGGCTCCACCGGCATGCCCAAGGGGGTCGTGATATCGCACCTGAACGCCCTGACCTTCATCGAGATGGCGGCCCGGTTCTTCAACATCTCTCCAGAGGACAGGATCGCGAACCACGCCCCGCTCCATTTCGACCTTTCCATCTTCGACATTTTCTGCGCGGTAAAATCCGGCGCGACCATCGTCATGGTACCTGAAGCGCTCTCCGCCTTCCCGGTCAGACTGGCGGATTTCATGCGTGAGGAGGAGATCACCGTCTGGAACTCGGTCGCCTCCGTCTTGACCAAGCTCGCGGACCAGGGCGCGCTGGAGAGGCTCACCCTGCCTGCGTTGCGCCTGGTCCACTTCTCCGGCGACCTCATGCCGGTCAAATATCTCAAGTCGCTCAAGGCATGCATGCCGGTCGCGGAGTTCTACAACATCTACGGCCAGACCGAGGCCAACTCTTCGCTCTATTTCAAGGTGCCCGACGCCATCGAGAGTAACGCCTGGAAGATACCGATCGGCAGGCCGTTCCCCAACTTCGACGTCTTCGCGCTCGATGAGAACGGAGAGGTGGTACGCAGTCCGGATCGGGAAGGGGAACTTCACGTACTGAGTGCGACGGTGGCGCTTGGCTACTGGAACGACGGCGGCAAAACCCGCGACCAGTTCACCCCCGACCCGCGCAACCCCTCCGCCCATGCCAGGGTGTACAAGACGGGGGACCTGGTGCGCCTTGACGCTGCCGGCAACTACGTCTTTGCAGGGCGCAAGGATCACATGGTGAAAAGCAAGGGGTTCAGGGTGGAGCTGGATGAAATCGAGATCGTGCTGAACAGCCACCCCCGCATCCGCCAGGCAGCAGTGGTCGCCATCCCCGACGACCTGACCGGGAGCAGGATCATCGCCTACGTGTCGCTCAGCGAAGGGGCGGCGGTAGAGCCGCGAGAGCTTATCGACCTGTGCGGCGCGCACCTGCCCAAGTACATGATGCCCGAGGTGATCAGGTATCGTGCCGCTCTCCCGGTCACCTCCAACAGTAAGGTAAACCGGAAAGCGCTGGTCCAGGAGTTTCTCGACGAGCGATAACAGCCAGCAGCAAAAACCCCCACCTTTAGCCAGCCTCAGTGCTCAACTCCCCCACGCGTGCCCCTTGCCAACGCTCCCCGCTCGGCTGCCGGGGAGCGCCGGCAGCCGCAGATCCCCCCATCGAAGGACAATCAATTGAACTCGCAGCGGAAATTTGTTATCGTTTCCGGCGATTGAAACAAATGTTCCCAAGGAGCGGCGATGCTACTGAAAGACATGGATGACATCCGGCTCAAGGCGGACTGCCTGAAATCCGCGCAGGAGGTCGATGCGGCGCTTTCGCGCATGGCGCAGGAGATAACGAAACAGCTGGCGCAAAGCAATCCGGTGGCGTTTTGCATAATGAACGGCGGACTGTTCGTCACCGGAAAACTGGTGGACAAACTCCCGTTCGCGCTGGAACTCGATTATCTCCACGCGACCCGTTACGGCACCGAGATGTCCGGGGGGCAACTGCTCTGGAAAGTAAAGCCGGAGCGTTCGCTGAAAGGACGTACCGTGCTGCTCGTGGACGACATCCTCGACGAAGGGGTGACGCTTGCGGAAATCACGCGGTACTGCGAAGAAGAGGGGGCGGCCCGGGTCTACAGCGCCGTGCTGGTGGACAAGATCCACGACCGGAAGGCGCCCGGGGCCAGGGCCGATTTCGTCGGGCTCGAGGTGGAAGACCGCTTCCTGTTCGGCTGCGGCATGGACATAGCGGGATACTGGCGCAACCTCCCCGCGCTTTACGCCATGAAGGAGCAGAAATGATCTCCCGGATCGCCGCGTTCTTCCAGTTCCAGCGCTACGGCACCGACTTCCGGCGCGAGATCGTCGCCGGTCTCACCACCTTCCTCACCATGGCGTACATCATCATCGTCAACCCTGCCATTCTGGAGAATGCAGGGATACCGCGCGGCCCCTCAACGACCGCGACCATCATCGCCGCCGTTTTCGGCACCGTGCTGATGGCCTTTTTCGCCAACCGCCCTTTCGCCATCGCCCCCTACATGAGCGAGAACGCCTTCATCGCCTTCGTGGTGGTCAAGGTGATGGGGTATTCCTGGCAGACCGCGCTGGCCGCGGTATTCTTCGCCGGCATCGCCTTCACCTTGCTGACCCTCTTCAAGGTCCGCAGCTGGCTGGCCGAATCGATCCCCCTGTCGCTCAAGTGCGCCTTCGCCACCGGCATCGGCCTGTTCCTCACCTTCATCGGACTGAACGAGACCGGCATCGTCACCCTCGGCGTCCCGGGCGCTCCGGTCAAGCTCGGCGACCTGTCCCAGCCGTCGGTCCTGCTCGCCGTCTTCGGCCTGCTCTTCACGGTGGTCCTGATGTCGCGCAAGGTGCTCGGCTCCATGATGATCGGCATCGTGGTCACCACCATCGCCTCGATCGCGCTCAAGGTGACGCCGCTGCCGCAGTCATACGTCAGCCTGCCGCCCGACATCACACCGATCCTCTTCCAGCTCGACTTCCAGGGGGCGCTGCAGCCTGCCTTTTTCCCGATCGTCCTGACCGTCTTCATCATGGCCTTCCTGGATACCGTCGGCACCCTGCTCGGCCTCTCCATGCGCGCCGACCTTCTGGATGAACACGGCAACCTGCCCGAAATAGAAAAACCGATGCTGGCCGATGCACTGGCGACCGTGGCGGCGCCGCTCCTCGGCACGACCACCACCGGCGCCTACATCGAGTCCGCCGCGGGGATCGAGGAAGGGGGGCGCACCGGCTTCACCGCCCTGGTGACCGCCCTGTTCTTCCTCCTGGCACTCTTCCTGGCACCGCTGTTCACCATCGTGCCGCCGCACGCCTACGGCATCGCCCTGATCGTCATCGGCTCCTTCATGATCAGCCCGCTTGCCAGGATCGACTTCGATGACTTCACCGAGCTGGTCCCGGCGTTTCTGACCATCGTGCTGATGATCTTCACCTACAACATCGGCGTCGGCATGACGGCAGGCTTCATCGCCTACCCCCTTATGAAGGCCTCCACGGGCCGCATCGGCGAGATGAAGGGGGGCATGTGGGTGATGGCCTTACTGTCGCTGTCCTATTTCATCTTTGGAGCTAAATGATAAAACTGACGCTACCCTCTCAATGCCAATAGCAGCATCTTTTTCAGGAGTTCATTGACAGACTGACACCCTGCCCTATACTTTGTTAAATTTCCTTAACAGAGGAGGAGCTATGAAAAGACTATTGATGGGATTTGCGCTGAGTCTTCTGATTTCGGGTGCGGCCTTTGCCGCTCAAGCACGCAACAATACCGGATGCGGCCTTGGAACAATGATCTGGGAAAACAAGGCAGACGGTTCGGTTTTGATGCAGGTGCTTCAGTCCACAACCAATGGCAGTACGGGAACCCAGACTTTCGGTATCTCCTCCGGCACATCTGAGTGCCAGCAACCCGGCAGTATCGTCCAGAACGAGAAACTGAACCACTTCGTCCGCTCCAACATGGACAACCTGGCCAAGGAGATCGCCATCGGCAAGGGCGAAACACTGGACACCTTTGTAGAGATGCTCGGTGTCGGGGCTGCCCAGGGTGACGCTTTCAAGGCGAAACTGCAGGCGAACTTCAGCAACATCTTCACCTCCGACAAGATCGTTCTTGCCGAGGTGATCGACAACGCAGTAGCGGTAACCAAAAACTGATTGTCGTATTAAGCATGTCAAAAGGTGCGCAGCGAGATCTGCGCACCTTTTTTAGTTTCCATGACAGAGATCCTGGCTCGACTACCATTGTTATGAACACTGGAATTGCATATGGCAATCGCTTCTTCATCCCGCACAGCCACCCTGCGCAGCAGCGCCGTCTCCATCCTATGTTTCTTTCTCCTACTCCTGCCTATTGCAGCATCAGCAGAGCACCCCCCCTATCTGGAACAGCTCCTGGGAAGGTCGAACGCACTGAGGCTTTCCGAACAAAGGAACTGGCAGATACTGCTCCATTACAAAAAGACCCTCACCGGCGGCTATAAGAGCAGAATCTCCGATGCCAACTTTTTCCTCTCCGCCGCAGGGAGGACCGATCCGAAAGCCGAACTGGACGCGACGCTGGCCGGCTTTTTTCAGGTCGGCGCGCCCGATGGCGAGCACCCAATCTGCCGCTTCCCGGCGCGCCTGCAGTGGCTCAAGGAACAGCTCGACATCGACCTCTCGGCGCTTCCCGCCGCCGCCTGCTCCCTGCAGAAGGAGCAGATCGCATCTGTCGATGCCCGCTCGGCGGTGCTGGTCTTCCCCGTCGGACATATCAACAGCCCGGCCTCCATGTTCGGGCATACCCTGATACGGATCGACGGCAGCAGCAAAAGCAACCTGATTTCGTACGCGGCCAACTATGCCGCAGATGCCACCGACGCCAACGGCATCCTCTACGCCTTCAAGGGGCTGTTCGGCAAGTATAAGGGGTACTATTCCCTGATGCCGTACTATCTGAAGGTCAAGGAGTACAGCGACCTGGAGCACAGGGATATCTGGGAGTACCGGCTCAAACTGACAAAGGACGAGGTCGACAGGATGTTGAGACACATCCTGGAACTGGAACGGATTTCCTCTGACTATTTCTTCCTGGACGAGAACTGTTCTTTCAATCTGCTGTTCCTGATCGAAGCTGCCAGACCGACGCTGCACCTGAGCGACCGGACCGGCATCCTGGTGCTGCCGACCAATACCATCGGTATCGCCCGTGACAGCGGCATCCTGGAGGATGCGGTGTACCGTCCATCGCAAGGTGCCAGGATAGTGCAGATCGCCTCGCGGCTGGATGCGGAGCGCCAGCAGGAGGCCCTGGAGCTGGCACAGGCAAAGCGGGTACCCGGCAGCGTGAGGCAGTCAGGCGACTCCGATCGTGAGAAGAGGGAGATCCTCGACCTTGCGGCCGAGCTGGTCCAGTTGAGATACGCCCGCAAAGAGCTGGAACAGGATGCCTATTCAAAGCTTTACCTGAAGATACTCGGTGAAAGGAGCATGCTCGGGAGGAGTGATGAGGCCCCCTATGCGATCCAGCCGCCCGCGCCTCCCGACGCCGGCCACAAGACCTCCAAGATCGGCTTTGGTCCAGGGGTGCGCCGGGACGAGAGATATGGCGCGCTCCACCTCCAGCCGGAGTTCCATGCTCTGCTCGATGCCGACCAGGGGTATCTGAGAGGGGCGCAGATCAAGTTCCTGGAGACGGCGCTTTGCTATGCCCCGGCTTCGGATCGGGTCTGGCTCAAGACGCTGCACCTCCTGGACATAGTTTCCACGGCGCCGCGGGACCGGTTCTTCAAACCGTATTCATGGAAGGTCGCTACCGGGTGGGACAGTGAGGCGATGGCGGACGGGCGGGACTCCCTGGTGTTCCGGCTCAACAGCGGCGGGGGCTTCTCCTGGAGGTCACCCTGGGGCGGCATCTTGTATGGCTTTGGGGAGATCGACCTGAACGCGGGGAAAAGGCTCCGAGGCTGGGTCGCCGCGGGTCCGGGCCTCAGTCTGGGGGCCCTGGAGCAGGTGGGCGACTGGTGGAAAATACAGCTGCAGGGACAGGCATTTTATTACGGCCTGGGGGACGACAGGTGGTCGCTGAAAGCGACCCTGGCGCAGAGCTTCCGGCTGGCGCAAAACCACAGCCTGAGCCTGGCCGGCACGCTCGAGTACGTGAACCGGCACAGGGTCCCCGAGGCGACCCTGCTCTGGAACCACTATTTCTAAGGCAGATTAAGACTAAGACTAAGATTGAGATAAAGATCGAGATTCACGGGTTGTAACTTCTCGATCTTAACCTTAACCTCAACCTGCTTTACCTTTCACCCTACCTGCCGGGCCTTGAAGAACCGCCCCTTGATCCTATTGCCGCTCAGGCACGCGAGCGCCTGCACCGCACTGCCCCGCATGATCGCCACATAGGCGTGGCAGTCAAAGACGTCGATCTTGCCGACCTCGCTCCCAGCAATCCCCGCCTCGCCGGTCAGCGCACCGAGTATATCGCCGGGGCGGATCTTGTTCTTGCGCCCCCCGTCGATGCAGAGCGTCACCATGGCAGGGGCCAGTGGCGGGCCCGCTGCAATGATCAGTGACGCCAACTCTGCACGGTGAATGGCGGCACCGAGAGCCGTTTCCACCGCCTGCACCCGCCGCTCCTCCTGCGCAGTTACCAGGCTGAGCGCCAACCCCTGCTCACCGGCCCGCCCGGTGCGGCCGATGCGGTGAATATGTATTTCCGGGTCGCGGGACAGCTCAAAGTTGATGACCGCCGAAAGTTCCTTTATATCGAGCCCGCGGGCGGCCACATCGGTGGCCACCAGTACCGAAGCGCTCTTGTTGGCGAAACGGACCAGCACCAGGTCGCGCTCACGCTGCTCCAGATCGCCATGGATCGCCAGCGCCGACAGGCCACGCTTGGCCAGGGCCTCGGCCAACTCCTGGCACTCCTTTTTCGTGTTGCAAAAGACCAGCGTCGATTCAGGGCGATAGTGCCCCAGGATCCGGGCCACCGCCTGTGTCCGCTCATCCTTATCGACCTCGTAGAGAACCTGCTCGATAACGCCGTCCTCATGCGCCTCATCGACACTGACCTCGACCGGTTCGCGCTGGATCGTCGCGCTCATGGTGGCAATCGCCTCCGGATAGGTGGCGGAGAAGAGCAGGGTCTGCTTTTTTTCCGGTGTCGCGGCGATCAGCGCGGCAATTTCTTCCTGGAATCCCATATCGAGCATGCGGTCCGCTTCATCGAGAACCAGCGTCTGCAGGAAGGCCAGGTCGAGACTGCCACGCCGCAGATGATCGAGAAGGCGGCCGGGGGTACCGACCACCACATGGGCGCCATGTTGCAGCGAGCCCATTTGCGGGCCAAAAGGGACGCCGCCGCAGAGCGTCAAGATCCTCATGTTGTCCGTGCAGCGGGCCAGGCGGCGCAGCTCCTTGCCTACCTGATCCGCCAGCTCGCGGGTAGGACATAGCACCAGCGCCTGCACCCGGGAGGAGTTAACCACCACGCTGGACAGCAGGCCGATTCCGAAAGCGGCGGTCTTGCCGCTGCCGGTCTTCGCCTTGGCGATCACGTCCTTGCCGGAAAGGATCAGAGGCAGGGTGGAGGCCTGAATCGGCGTCATCTCGGCATATCCCAGCGAGGCCAGGTTCTTGAGCATGGGGGTCTTCAGGTGCAGCGAGGAAAAGGCGGTAGCGGTCATGGAACTCTCTTTTTTAACTCGCACCCTACCCCAGGCGGGACCATTCGTCCAGCTTTCCATGGGGCAAAGGACTTGGGCAGCACAGATGTTGTCTATCTCAGTGTGATGGCAGCAGCGTTAGCGATATCGCATGCAGCCGCTTATCAAGCGTCCACAATGGCACTCTGCTGAGCAGTGCAGACATAAGCAAATGAATGTCGATGTACCCGAGCCCCTTGCCCATTAGGTTGCGGTCTTCAATGAATTGCATAACTTCATCATCATCTGCGCGGGATGCCATAGGCAGGTCGTGAAGAAGAGCAATTATCTCCGTTCTGTTTTTAAGATTCCCGCATGACAATTCACCAACTACAAAAGGGTGACAAAGGACATCACCATCAGTCAATAATGCTTCAAGCCCGACGGATCCCGAGCGCAGATGTTCCACCCATACCGAAGTATCAACAAGAACCATGCTATTCGCCCTCTGTTCTTCGTCGAGGGATCATCTCCAGGTTCTTTTCGGTGCCAGCCAATCCAGCGAGGCGTTTCGCGCTTTCCTTGGCGATCAGGGCCTGTAACCCAAGTCGGACCAGAGATGTTTTTTCCGTAATTCCCGTCAGCCTGGCAGCTTTTTCAAGCAGGTTATCCTCGATATTTAGCGTAGTCCTCATCGGCAGCCCCCCTTGTATGCATCCAAAGCATGCCCGAGTATGCATCAAAGATATGCCTACGTCAAGTGAATCCAGTATGCAGGCGGCATCAAGAGGAGATTATCGATAAGATCTTCGAGGCCTGCTGCAGCACCAACCTTATTGCCCCGACCTGGCATTCAGACTCACATCCGCCAGCGAGCCCCCCTTCGCATCAATGGCGCTCAGCAGTGACAGGCCGAAATCGGCGTCAGCGGGGGTTGCATCAGGGGCTACATCGCAGTGCAACGTCATGAATTCTCCCGGAGGGAAACCTCTTGCCGAGACAAGCGCCACCCTCACCCTGCCCGGCATAGTCGCGCTGGGAGGTGTGTAATTCCCGGCAGCAATCGCGTTGCCAACAGCCCCACCCGAGGGGTGCAGCACGGCAGCGGAGACGCTGCCGCCGGGGTCAGCCTTGACGGTTACCCCCGGGGGGAGGCTGACGACCGCATCGATGCCGGAAAAAAGGGGGGTGCTGCCGCCCGCAAAAAAGGTCAGAGCGCGGGTAGTGCCACCGACATTGATCAGCGGAGCAGTCGAGATGTCGGTGCCGGTCCGGGTAGCGGCCAGGGCGGTTTCGGGTGTCGCAGCACCACCGCCACTACCTCCACTCCCGCACGCTGCCAGGGTGAGCAGACCTAATAGTGTCGCGGCAATCATTGAAAAGACTCTCATTTTATCCTCCTTTTGACGGCAGAGACTATGCTTCCTCAAGTTTCTTCACTGCGCGCTTGTGCATCCTTTGGGCCTTGGCAAAGAAGTCTGGCACCGATAGCGTCCGCCCCTTGGTCAGTTCCGCTATGGAGTGGACTCCCAGCTTGCGGTAACTTTCGAACTGGGCTTCATCGAACCATTGGTCCGCCGTGCTTTCGTGGGGGAACTCCGCATGCATCCTGGCGTAGTTGAATTGGTCTACCTGCTCGTCTCCGGTCAGGACGGGCTTTATGTACAGCAAAAAGCCGTCCTCTGCGCCGTCATCGCAAGACGAGTAGTTTATCGTCCCTACTACGAAGTGCGATTTTTTGGCCCGTACCGCCGCGAAGTTGATGTCGATCTCGATCCCGAAATCAGCCCTCACCTTGCGTACCGCGTTACCCAGGTCCTCAAAGGTCGAATCGCAGTCGCATCCGGCATCGCCCGCGATAATGTACCGGCATCTTCTTCTCACCATCTCATACACTCCAAGATTCTCGAAGTGTCCGCCATCGGAGAGATAGATGTCGGGGCTCTCCTCCTGGGTAAGTCCCAACGTCTCCTTAAAGAGAGGGAGTACCGCGAGCCCGGGCGACGGCATCCGCCACGCGTCCCCCATGCCCGTTCCCGGGTTCCCGAGCCACCAACCCAGTCTCACGTTGAAGAAGGCCATGACGAAGGTCACCAGCGGGGAGGAGTGATACCCCATGTTGGGGCTTGCCGCCGCACCCGAGATGGCCATCGCGGTCCCGATGGTCATGTACTGGGTTTTCTTGACATCTTTTCCCTCGTTGCCGCTTGCCGCCGCGCCCGGCGCGGTTTCCGGCGTCTTGACATGCTTTCCCGCGCCATACTCGGTGATGCGCCGATAACCGCCCGGCACCACTTTGCCTGCGAACATTGGATTGAGGTCCCCTCCGGCAAAGAGAGGGGTCATTATGAAGGAGGCGGCCTTGCGTTGCTGCCAGGCCAGACGCTTCCCCTTAACCAGATTCCACGCTATGTTCACGACGTGATAAGGACGCTTCGCCAGCTCTGTCATGCTGCGGTCGTCGCCATCGTCGAACCCCGTGAAAGGATTGCACTTGCGCCTTCGCTCCTCTTTCTCACGGGAAGCGCCGAGGTAGCATCTGATCAGCCGGTTGCGATACATGGCATGCATGGAGAACTTGTTGATGTTGACCATCCATGCCATAAAGACGCCTAGTGCCGCTGCCGCCAGGGCAATAAAGGCAACGCAGGCCATCGGGGTGCCGCAGAGCACGTAGAGATGGGAACTGAAATGGAGGCCGTTCGCAACCGCGATTAGGTCAGGATGGGTAGTGCAAGCAAGCCGCGTCTCGCTAGGACAGAGGTACAGTCCCCAGGCCCTGGCGTGCCAGAAAATGGAAGTGGCCAGCAGCGAGAGGGATTGCGCCAGGAATAGGAGGAAAAACGCTGCGGCGGCGGCGAGCAACGTGGTGCGTCCCTTGGACATCGAGACTCCGGGACGAAGCGCGGGTGTGGAAGAATCCTTGCCGAGAATTGCCGTAGCTACCCCGGCTCCGGTGCCGATTGCTGCGTATGCCGTTTTCCAGAAGGCCTGTGCGTTTGGGAGGATCAGCCATGGCCCGTAGATGACAACAGCCATCCCCACAAGCCATGCCAAGCCGACCAGGATCACTATGCCTGCGGCGCGCCCCCACCACTCCCGATCTTGCTCCCCTGTGTCCCTCGACAGAAACGCAACCATCAGCGCGCCGGTCAGCAGGTAAACGGCAAGGATGACAGGGACCGAAACGGTCGCATAGAGAAGGTCCGGATACCAGAGGGAATCGAGAAGCGGCGGGAGCAGCTTGGTTGCTGCGCTCCAACCGAGCCCGCCGGCTATTAAGCCGGTCGCGGCGGCGCATGCCAAAATCGGTACTACGCGGGGGAAGACCCCTCTACTCCACAACCACAGGATCCCCACCAGCCACCCGACGACATTGACCCCCATGCCGAACAGCAAGAAAGCGCCCACTCCCGGGAGGTCAGCGGATCCGGGACGGTAGACGCCTTTCCAGTAGGTGGAGAGGGCGCAGGCCATCACCAGGAGCGGCACGAGGAAACCGGTGATGAACCAGCGCTTGTCTCGTTTCTGATTGCCGATGCTGGGGAGATCGCTGACCGCATAGGCTATCGGGAGCAGACCGGAAAAGGCCCCGAGCAGAAGCCATGCTGGGGTCGCATATGCGCCTGCGCCGGAGATGAGGCCAACGACGATCCTCGGTCCGAGAAGACAAGAGAAAAGGATCGGGATCAGTATCAGCCAGTTCAGGAGAAGGTTACGCAGGTAGGTACCTATGATGGTCCAGGTGTCGATGCTGAAGATCCCGACACGGGGCGTCAGGTAGTTGCTGTAGTCGCGCAGGAACCTGATCTGGTACGGTTCGTTGCACCTGGCTTGCGCTGTTTCCTGCGCAAGTATTGTGATGACCTTTTCGAACCTGGCTGCAGCAGTACCGTCCTCTCTCGATATCCAGGAGGACAACCAGCTTCCGACATAGCCGCCTCCCGAGACTGTGAAAGGTAATCCATATCCTTCAGGACCCCGTTTTTCGCCAGTCCCTGAAGGATTCCCAAGTTGAAGGTGGCGCTGCGGATGCCGCCGCCGGAGAAGCACAATGCCGCCAGCTTTGCGCCGTGCAGCCTCTGCAGGACTTTAAGGAGCCTGCTCTCCTTATCTGCGCCGATCGGCTCGTAGCAGTCGTCGCACCCCTTTTCTCTCTTTTCGCCTCGTCTGTCGCCCCGCTCCGCCTCAATCTGCTGGAGTTCTTCGAAAAGGACGTCGGGCAGCTCATAGTATTCGTCGTCCATTGCCCCCCCTTCTGGAGCCATTCAGCACCGCTGCTCCCCACGCCTCGCGCTGAAGGGGCCGGTAGTCGCCGGGCGCAAACAAGCCCGGAAGCTATCTACGACTGCGCCAGAAAACAAGACTCTGCACCGAGACGTCCATTTCCTAAAGATGCTTTTACAGGGTTGGCAGCCATAGGGGAGTGAGAGCCGTTGCGGGAAGGAGAGCCCGGGAAAGAAGGCCTGGACCGTGAACGACTAGCCCTTGGAAAAAGAGTTCATTGGTTTTGGTTGCGCTCATTCCGCTCCCTTCCAACCTGCATTCCCGCTGCCACGGTAAAACTTCCTTCAAAATGTAAATTGCAAACCAGGAAAGTCAATTGGCACTAATTAGTTTTTAATAATTTATCCGCGAAAATGGCGGCAGGCAAATACCACACCCGTCCTGCAGCAAACTGCCGCCGAGGATCGATTTTGTCATTATTTTCGTGTACCATTTGTTCTGGCATCCTTGATCTGCCGCCTGAAGTGCCGCTAAAAAGGGGGTAACCCATGTCCAGGACCGTTAGACTTTTCTTCATGCTGATCATTTTCATGGCCCCGATCGTTGAGGCTCATGCACATACGATGATCACCCGCATGACCGACAGGCAAAATATCAGCTTCTCGCAGCTGGCAGAGGCTGCAGGCAGTTCCAACCTGGTGCTGATAGGCGAGGTCCACGACATCGATTACCACCACGAATTTCAGCTGGATTTGATCCGTGCTCTATTCGCAAACAACCCACAACTTGCCATCGGCCTGGAAATGATACAGGCCGACCACCAGTTCCAGCTCGACGAGTGGATCGCAGGCAGGGTGAGCGAGCCGGCCATGCAGGCGGTATTCGCCGGGAACTGGTCGCCGGATTGGCACATGTACCGTGAGATATTCATCTTTGCCCGTGACAACCACATTCCCATGATCGCCCTAAACGTTCCGATGGAGATCGTCAGGAAAGTTTCCCTGTACGGCTTTAATTCCCTTACCCCCGAGGAGAGGAGAGGTCTTCCCGAGGGAACCAGTTGCGATTTGAGAAATCCCCAGATAGCGATGCTGAGAAAATCGTTCCATGGGAATGTCAATCATTCCCAGAACGGAAAGGTCTTCAGCAATTTCTGTGAGGCCCAGACGGTGCGCAACAGCGGTATGGCGGCAAACCTGGTTCGCTACCACAGGAAGGAATCTGTACGGAAGCTCGTGGTTTTAACCGGCATCTGGCACGCAGTGAAGTACGCGATACCCGAACAGTTCGACCGTTTAGGCAGCAAGCTGTCCTACACGGTAATCCTGCCCGAGACCCCTCAGATAAACAGCACCAATTCCAGCACCAGCGAGACCGACTACCTGGTCGAGCTGTAATCTGCCGCTGCCCAGATCGACAGCCCAGACCTGCCCCGCCCCATGCATGCCAGCGTCTCCCGCAGCGGGCCGGCCAGATTGACTTTTTTTAATCTTATGTGGTAAATTGGGATCAAAGCTATCGCTTGTATACAATAGTTTGTGACCGGGGTGCCGTTCAGGAAAGCTGTACACAGGAGGTTAAGTAGACAGGGCTCTTGATCGCATCTGGTTTTCAGGGTTCAGTTCCATGGAGGGTCGCGAAATGTTAAGCAGTTTAGCGTGGGAGGAGCGAAGGCGCAGGGCGTTAGTTCCCTCGCCAGACGCAACGCCAGGAAGCTGGCAGTTAGCCTTAGGCTTTGGAAGCGTTAAGCCAAGGAAACGGAGGTCTACAAATGAGAAATGTTAGAAAAATGATCTTTACAGCAATAGCGATGGTTAGCCTGATGGGATTAACAACAGGCACGGGGTATTCTGCAGGTTCCAGAGTATACCCGGGAGAACCGGTGAGTAGTTCTGGTTCGGCCACTGGTGGCATAACGGAAACATCCAGGACACCAGGAATAGGTGCTCATACTACGATTAAAAGGGAATTGACAGTTGAGAAAGTGAGCCCCGAAAGCATGGGGACCGGCACTGGTGGCACGATGGGTATCGGCACCGGCGGTACAGTAGATCAAGACACCGGCGGCACGATGGATAGAGGTACCGGTGGCACTATTGACAGAGGGACCGGTGGCACGATGGATAGAGGCACCGGTGGCACCATTGACAGAGGCACCGGTGGCACGATGGATAGAGACACCGGTGGCACTATTGACAGAGGGACCGGTGGCACGATGGATAAAGACACCGGTGGTAACGGCGCAACGGGTACCGGTGGTGAGAAGTAATTGGCAAAGTTGTCGAACGGCAGTTCTGATCGGCAACAGCAATGCTGGAATATGGAAAAGGGTTCTCAGGGGTTACAGACAGGTTCTGTAACCCCTTCTTCATTATTAGATGCCGGCATAGCTTCGGACATCACTGTCTGGTAGTATCGCCCCCTGGGTTTCACCGTGTCTCGTTTCATGATCATACTCAACCTGAAGCTCTTTCAATCGTTGAAACTTCTCTCCAGTTCGCAGGCTGATTTCCTCTTTTAATGCTCGTTCGCTAGGGAAGGTGGCCAAAGATGCGAAAATCTCGTTTATTTCAGATGCCGTTTTAACGGCAATGTCCTTGTGGCCGAATTCATGACGCTGCAAGCGTGCCAGGTAATTGTTCCAAATCGTCGCCAAATCCGGGTTCGACGCGGCGGCGATCATGTGTGGCATACGGTACATGATGTCAAGTTTTGTCTTAACCGATTTGATCCAATATCTGCCACCGTCCTGGCATATGTCATAGCTATAATTGATATTCCAAGTAGTCTCAGCTGAATAGACCTTCCCATCGTTCCATTTTGTGCCATTTGCTTTCATGTATTCCCGCAACTCGTCTAGAGTCTTCCCCTCGATGGCATAAAATTCATAGCGCTCTTTTATCTTCAACTCGCACGAGACATCTTTTTTTGTCTCCATCGATGTAGAAATCCCTACATCTGCAGCGAGCAGAGAAGATGAGTACAGCATAACAATTAAAGCAATACCGGCAACGATGTTAGACCGTGAAGCCATTCTAGAGAGCACTCCGATATTATTGAGAGATTATCGCGTGCCTCACCATACCCTATCCGGCTCACTCTATGTGTGACCCATGTCACAAAGTATTGAAATGGCGCCTTTCTCATCCAGCCTCTCGACACCACAATCGCAATTTGCCGAGCCGGCTCCCCCTTGTCCGACTGGGGCAATTCCAACTCTGCAACCCGATCAAAAGCGGCAATGCAGCAGGTTAGTGGGTTGGTTCTATGCCAGATCCGCTACACCTGGTGCAAGGGGTGCCACTTGGCAAAAGCAAATCCCTTAGTTCAACCATCAGGCCTGTTGCCGAAGCTATCAACGCCTGATTCTCAATAGCCTTTCCATAAGACTCGATACGGTAGCTGCGAACGGCATCAGTGGTTTTCTGAATCTTCCAGTGCAATTCCCCAACTTCCTGGCGCTCCATAACCGTCGTATCTTCCATAATACCCTCCTTTTAACTTACTTGAGATTCGAGGCGGCTTCCTTAGCAGTATCAAAGTGATCCATTTCTTTGTAGGCCTTGCGTACGCGCCTGGTTAGCAGCTCTGGCCCGGTTTTGCCCAGTTGCGGCACTTGTCCACATTGGTTCAGCCTGTCGTATAGTTGCTTGTAGTCGTCCCAAAAACTCTGATGGATTATCTCCTTCTTAACGATGTCGTGATTCCACAAACTCGCGGTCAATTCTAGTGCTCTCACCGCTCTAACGACATCTGGCGTGATGGGTTTTGAAGGATCGACGTTTCGAATGTCCTCCCAAGATTCAAACAGGTCAACGACTCTCTCCCTCTTGAACATTTCTATGTTGGTCGTGACTGACTGCTCGGCAGCGGCAGCTGATCTTATAGAAGCGTCGCACGACTGCTGTGCAATTTTGACAGACGCCTCTGCAGCGTCTGCCGATCTTTTGGCGTCTGCCGCTGACTTCCTTGCTACATAGAAGGCCAGTGCGCTCACTATGAGACTCAGGAATAGGATCATATTTGAAACTGCATCCCAAAAATCCTTTTGCTCAACACCCTGGTATTGCATTCAGGTACCTCCTTCGACCCGGCCGGTCGCTGGATAGGCGGGCCGGATCTGGGGCATGAAATAACAGGCTTAGGGTACAACCAAACCACATAGTGTCAAGATTCTCTAACAAACCAGCTTTCAAGTAGTTTCGGCGCCGGTTCCTGACGGTTTCCGCACTGCTCTCCGGCTGGAAACACCGCTTGAAGCGCGACCTATCATGTCGACAACAAGTACCTGTTTCCCTGCGCTCGGCGCTTGCCCCCATCCCGGCGAGTAGTAGAGTTAGCTAATAATTTTTTAACCAGAGCCGCCATAGCATGGAGCCACCGCCCCCCGACAGCCGCGAGCCGTTTCAGCGACAGATCACCCCGGGCTCGTACCCAGTTTGAAAATAGCAAAGCGCAATCCTTTTCTGGCTGCTCTTTTATCCGCAAAAGGATTCGGTGCCCACCTTGTCGAGGAGGAGTAATGAGCGAGACAAAGATCATGCAATGCCACATCCGACGAGCGCTGGAACGGTGGTGCAGCCTGATTTCGCTGCTGATGACCATGATTCCCGCTAACGCGCCGGCGACCGAACCCGCCTCTAGTCCGTCAGAAGAACAAACGGCTCAACAAACACCAGAAGAGTTGCAACGGCCACCGCGCCTTGCAGAGTTGGGGTTGGAAAAACTGATGGATATTGAGATCACCACTGTTACTCGCATGGAAAGCACTGTCGGCGAGTCGGCCGCCGCGGTTTCAGTTATTACCCGGGAGGATATCCGGCGCTCCGGCGCCACGACCATAGCGGAACTCTTCCGGCGGGTGCCGGGGATGAATGTAGCGCGGATTGACAACAATAAATGGGCCATCAGCGCGCGCGGTTTCAACGACCGGTTCTCCAACAAACTGTTGGTGCAGAGGGATGGCCGTACCATTTATGATCCGATTTTCGCAGGTGTCATTTGGAACGCGGTGGATTATCCGCTTGAGGACGTGGAGCGCATCGAGGTGATCAGAGGCCCCGGCGCGAGCCTCTGGGGCGCAAACGCAGTCAACGGTATCATCAACATCATCACCAAATCTGCACAAGACACCCGGGGGGGACGGTTCAGCGGTGGAGGCGGCACACCGGAAGGGGAATTCGGCGAATTACGCTACGGCGGCGCGATCGACGACCAAGTGGACTATCGCTTGTATGCCAGGGGCTTCGAGCGTGAAAAGCAATTCTCTCCGCTAGGAGATACACATGACCGGTGGCAGGGCGCGAGTACCGGTATGCGCCTTGATTGGCGGCAAAACAACCTCAACACGGTGACCGTACAAGGCGATTACCTTCGTAGTGATGCAGGGAGCCAAGATCCTGACCTGCAAATGACGCCGCCGTTCATCTCCCTGGTTGCGGACAGATCTGTCTCGAAAAGTGGCAACATTCTCGGCCGATGGACCCACATGACGGAGGAGAAATCGAACTGGTCCCTCCAGCTCTACTGGGCCCGGTTCGATACCATGCGAAAAGTCGTGGAAGTTGGCACTGAAAATGACAGTTACGATCTGGACTTCCAGCATCAGTTTCCTATCGGCGAACGGCACAAATTCATCTATGGCTTGGGATACCGATATGTGGATCAAACCACAGGAAACAGCCTCTCTGATGACGGTTTATCGCTTTTCTGGCTCAAAAACCGCTTTTACTTATCGACCTATAGCGCATTTTTGCAGGATGAGTATGTGCTGGTTCCTGGCACACTGACTTTATTCCTCGGCTCAAAGGTCGAGCACAACGATTTCTCGGGCTTTGAGGTTCAACCGACCGGACGCTTACTGTGGAGTCCGACGAATCGGCAGACGTTTTGGGCTGCAGTGTCACGGGCCGTGCGAACGCCAAGCATATCGGAAAATAGCATCATGTTGAGCGCCCTACCTCCCACGACGCTCCCGTCAGGCACACAGCTCTTCCCTCGGCTTACCGGCAATCCCGATCTCAGCTCGGTAAAACTGATTGCCTACGAACTTGGCTATCGTGCCGAGGTATTAACATCCTTCTCCTTAGATGGCGCCTTGTTTTATAACCACTACGATGGCTTGGTGACCGTTGTGCCCCAGTCGATCCAAAGCGGATTTGCCCCCGGCACTGCAATTTTGCCTGTGCGTTTTGAAAACATGATGGATGGAGAGACTTACGGAGCGGAGATCGGGGCTGACTGGCGGCCTTTAAAATGGTGGCGGTTCTACGGGACGTACAGCTTTCTGAAAATGAACCTTCGCCCCGACCGGAGCTTACCAGAAAGAACGAGGGCTGACGCGGAGAGCGCCGAAGGGCGAAGCCCACAGCACCAGATCTTCCTGCAGTCCTCGTTTGATCTGCCTCGGAACGTGGAGTTCGACGTCACCGGCCGCTTTGTCGACAAGCTGCCTGGATTTGCCCAAGAGATCCCGTCTTACTTTTCCATGGACGCTCGTGTGGCATGGCGGCCACGAAAGGATCTTGAGGTTTCGGTAGCAGGGCAGAATTTACTCGATGACCATCATCCGGAATTTGGCGTCTCCTCCATAATAGCGGCTCCAATTGTCGAGATCCGGCGCAACGTGTACGCAAAAATCACGTGGTGGTTTTGAGGATGCGGCGGGTCGCGGTGGGCATAGTCATGCTTTTGCTGTGGTACACGCCAGTGTATGCCGAGGCAACTGAGTACCAGGTCAAGGCAGCGATGCTGGCCAACTTCGCACTCTTTGTCGATTGGCCGCCTACCGCGTTCTCCACGGCAGACGGTCCGTTCGTGGCCTGCGTATTGGGCAACGATCCTTTCGGGTCGTGGTTGAAACATGAACTGGGCGAGCGCGTAGGCAGTCATCCCGTAGAAATCCGCTATCTGACAAAAGCGGAAGAGGCCCCGGAGTGCCACATATTATTCATCTGCCGTTCAGAACAGCCGCGGCTGAAGCAGGTGCTGACTGCACTACGAAACACAAGCGCCTTGATCATAAGCGATGTTAGCGACATCACCGACTTCTGTCGCAACGGAGGGATGATCGGATTTATAACGGAGGGCCGTAAAGTGCGCTTCGACCTGAACGCCGACGCCGCGGCAAAGGCGGGTCTGAAAATCGACTCCAAACTAAAGCGGGTGTCCGGTTCTACGAATTGCGGGGAAGGACGATAGTATGCCGGTATTTCGCAGGGTTCATAATTGGCCTATTCAACGCAAACTGCTGCTGATCATTTTGTCGACCATAGTTGTGTCTTTAGTGTTGGTGATGGCAGGCATTGTCAGCTACGAAGTCGCCACCTACCGGAACCGTCTGGCGCGGGAAGTGACCGTGGTTGGCGGCTTCATCGTGGCAAACTGTGCACCGACACTGGCGTTTGATGATGCGCAGACGGCGCAGGAAATATTGACTACCCTGATGGGATCGCCATCCGTTGCCGTTGCCGTCCTGTACACAGCCGAGGGCCGGGTGTTCGCTTCTTATGTCCGCTCCGGGCAACCGGCCGCCGCACCGCCGCCCACCCCCGGTCCTGAGGGGACGCGATTCGCTGGCCGTAGCCTGGAACTGGTTCGCGCGGTTCAAAAAAAAGGGCGCCGGCTGGGTACGCTCTATCTGCGCGCCGACAGGGCTACCGTGTATGCACGGCTGGCCGGTTATGCAGGCATATTACTCTTGGTTTCGCTGGCGATTGGAGGAGGTGCCTTTCTGCTCCAGAGGTTACTG
>Ga0209212_1003552_pt1 | contig 20390 bp, 19 predicted proteins | sample RifGroC2_FD_183996 | JGI IMG/M metagenome (GOLD analysis project Ga0209212, IMG submission 183996) | Groundwater microbial communities from Rifle, Colorado, USA - Groundwater C2 (SPAdes) (version 2) | ecosystem: Environmental > Aquatic > Deep subsurface > Groundwater | place: Rifle, Colorado... | reverse complement strand
CGGCTGCACCTGCTGGATGATGCGGATCAGGTTGGTCGAGTCGGTCAGGTCGCCGTAGTGCAGGATGAAGTTGCGGTTCTCGATGTGCGGGTCCTGGTACAGGTGGTCGATGCGGTCGGTGTTGAACAGGGAGGAGCGGCGCTTGAGGCCGTGCACGATGTAACCCTTCCTGAGCAGGAATTCCGCGAGATAGGCGCCGTCCTGTCCGGTGACGCCGGTGATCAAAGCTGTTTTTGCCATGCTGTTGCCCTCTTGAGTGGTTATTTTTTTGCCGGGACGGGATGTGCCATCCCGAAGAACATCCGGCTGTGCTGTCTCATGTAATAGCCTCGTCACCTGGGCGACTTGTACAGATCGTCGTGATCGAGGATGCGCAGGAGCAGGATTTCGGCGCCCCAGTCGGGATTTCCCGCATGATATGTGTCGAACGTCATTTTGTCAATTTGTCATGCCTTGCTGAGTCCAGGAACGGGTCCACGAATGAACAGCGAAAGTTGGCAGCATAAAAGAAGGGGCGGCACCGCGAACAGTGCCACCCCTTTCTTTTCCACGAGCTTGACCCCGTCCTTAACCTGCGGTGCTCCGCAGTCCCGGGATGACGGAAAAGTGGTGGTCGATGGTCAATACGGTGGCGCCCTGTTTTCGGGCCAGGGTGGCGATCAGGATGTCCGACAAGGGCAAGCTGTGCCCCTGACTGCGAAGTTGGGCGGCGAGACGGCCGGCTTCGATCCATAGTCCCTGCGACAATTCCAGGAAAGGGACCGCCTGGAACGCCGCGACAATGGCGTTTCCCTCCGTTTGCTTCTTTATCCCTTGCAACAGTTCGTACTGCACCACTCCGCAAGTGACCACCGCTCCGCTCAGCAAAGCCTGCTCCAAAGCTGTGGCAAGTGGGGTCTGATGGCCACGGAAGAAATCGATCCAGGCACAGGTGTCGGGCAGCACGCTAACGGTCGCCATGGCGCTCCCGCTCCGCATCTGCCGCCATTTCAAGCTCTTCTTCCCGTTGCCAATCGTAATCTATCCGTACCTTGCCGCGCAGCGCCAGGAGATCCTCCATGCGCCGCCTGCGCAGGTACTCTTCCATCACGGCAACGATCGCGCCTGTCTTGGATTTCTGACCCGAAAGCCGCTGCACTTCGGAAATCAGCTCGTCCGGGATGTTTAACGTTGCACGCATGACGGTCACCTCCAAGGTATGCAAAAATTGTATGACTTGACGTATGAGAAGTCAAGCACCTGCCTCGGCGCCGCACTTTCCAGCCAGGAAACGGTGGCGTGCTTTTTCTTGACAACTTGTCAATTAAACGGCACCCTTTCGACAAGGAGAGAAAGGCCATGAAAACCATGACTGTTGGGGAACTTAAGACCGATTTTTCGGCCGTCCTGGGACTTGTTAGAAAAGGGGAGACGGTAACGATCAGCTATGGGAAGAACAAGGAAAAAGTTGCTGTAATTGTTCCCTATGAACATTACAAGCCCAAAGCTGAGAGGCAACTTGGGCTTTTGAAGGGAAAAGCCAGATGTGTGATAAAATCCGACTTTGAGATCACCGATGAGGAAATGATCTCGTGATGAACTGTCTATTGGACACACACGTCTTCCTATGGTCACTGTTCAATCCGGAACTGTTGACCAGCAGGTCCGAGAAATTGATTCGCAACCCCGAGAACACCATTTATGTCAGCGCTGTTTCCCTCTGGGAAATTTCCCTCAAATATGCCCTGGGAAAACTGGAACTAACGAATGTCCTGCCAGAGGACTTGCCGGTCGCCGCACATCAAATGGGGCTGGATCTACTTCCCCTTGATGGGCAGGATGCCGCGACATTCTACCGGCTCCCGCATTTTGGCCACAAAGACCCCTTTGATCGGCTGATAATCTGGCAGGCCATTCAGCACAAGATGACGCTTATTGCGAAGGATGCGAAGTTTGTGGACTACAAAAAGGTCGGCCTGAAAAGCGTGTGGTGAGAGCTGTAACCTGTTGAAGGGAGGTATTTGTCTCATTTTCAAGCTCCAGCATTGTCTCGTTCCCAAGCTCCAGCTTGGGAAGGTAAACTGCCCGTGAAGCTCCGCTTCGCTACCATGCAAAGCTGGAGCTTTGCCAGCAATGGCGTTCCCAAGCAGGAGCTTGGGAACGAGAGCAGCTGGTGAAGCCGGCTCAAACCGCTAGTTCCACCCGAATCCCTGTGTAGCGCACCCGCGGCGCCTTTGCCTTGCCGTGCTTCTCCATCTCCACTAAATCCATTTCCAGCAGGGCCTTCAGATCTTCCGATACGTTCTTCATGTCCCTTCCAGCCAGTTTGGCCAGGTCCTGAACAGATTCCGGTGCAGCCTCACGAATCAGTTTGAGCAGCGCGTAGCGTTGCGGGGTCATCACCCTGCGGAAAGCCTCAAAGCTGGTAAAGAAATAGCCGGACGTTTTTTCTTTTACTTCCTCTCCGCGCGACAACGCCTCCATAACCTTACCGGCATCGGCAAGGGCTTCTTCCATGCTCCTGATCCCGATGACTTTGAATTTAGCTCTCATACACTCTCCTTTTGAAGGCCATGACATCTGCTTGAAAGTCCCTCAAGAGTGTCGCGATATCGGTGAAGTGGTATTCAAACTCTTCCGAGCCCACATGGCGATGATCGCCTTTACCCCGTTCGTTGTCGTAACCCACCACTCGTTCATTGCCTGAGACGTACACGAATGAATACTTATAGCCGAATGGAGTATGCTCGGTCATTGGCACCTTCCAGACCTTGATCTCCATAACGTTTCCGTATTCGTCCGTTACCTTGGAATGGTGCTCCAGTTTGGCCTTCATGTTTGGTATGATACACCAATTGACCGTGGTGTCAACTTCATCGAAGCGAGGGGTGGAGCCGCTTTTACCGGCATAACTGTGCCCCTTTTCCAGTCTCATTTCCAGTGCATTGTGCAGCGTGTTCAACATAAGATCCTAGGGCAAAACTGTCAAGTCGGGGGGGCTGCCTCGGCTCACCCGGAATGGACTGGCCCGGAACAGTGTCTTGCGCCAGAACGCCGGCTTCCGGCCTCGACAAAATACGCGTTAATAAAAGAAGATATTGACATTGGCGGCTCGCTTCAAGTAATCTCAGCTAGCTTTAATTTTTCGTCCATTGGCTTATCGGCTGCGTCAAATTGCGATGTCTGTTCATCGGCCCCGGTTTTCCCGGTGCTATGACAGTTGTGACGGTGAATCAGCATGATGATACGATCCACTATTGTTATTGCCGCAGCGCTTAGCCTTGTTGCCGGGTCCCTTCCCGCCTTCGCCAAATCCCCCCGCGTCATCGACGACAACGACACGGTCTCCCTCAAGGGGAACGTGCACGGCAAGGCCCGCCCCGAGTTCGAAGTGGGGAGCGCCGACCCGGAACTCCCCATGGAGCGCATGGTCCTGACCCTCAGGATCCCGGCGGCCAGGAAGGGCGAGCTGGAGCGCCTGCTTCAGGAGCAGCAGGACCCGGCCTCGCCCAACTACCGGCGCTGGCTCAGCCCCGAACAGTTCGCCCAGCGCTTCGCGCCCGACGCCGAGGATGTCGCCTCGGTGACCGGCTGGCTCAAATCCCGCGGCTTCAAGGTGGAGAAGGTCTCCCGGGGGCGCACCTCGATCAATTTCTCCGGCAGCGCCGCCCAGGTGGAGCGCTCCTTCCGCACGCCGATCCGCAGGTACCAGGTGGACGGCCGGCTGCACCACGCCAACTCGCGCGATCCCGAGATCCCGCGCGCCCTGGCCGACCTGGTGGCGGGGATAGTCTCGCTGCACGACTTCCGGCGCGCCCCGATGAACAGCGGCGCCCGCGCGCTGGCGCAGGGGGTGGAGCCCAACTACACCTACGGCAGCAGCCACTATCTCGCGCCGGCGGACTTCGCCGTCATCTACAACGTGAAGCCGCTCTACGACGCCGGCATCGACGGCACCGGCCAGAGCGTCGCCATCGTGGGGCGCACCAATTCTCCCCTCAGTTCCGGCCCGACCGGCAACTGGGCCAGCTTCCGCAGCACCATGGCGCTCCCGGCCAAGGCGCCGGAGGTGATCATCGTGGACGGCATCGACCCGGGGAGCCAGGGGGATAACGAGAACAACGAGGCCGACCTCATCGTGGAGTGGGCCGGGGCGGTGGCCAAGAACGCCACCATCAAGTTCGTCACCGCCAAGTCGACCTACGCCACCGACGGCGTCGACCTCTCGGCCCAGCACATCGTGGACAACGACCTGGCGCCGGTGATGAGCACGAGCTTCGGTCTGTGCGAGGCCGCGATGAACGCCGGGGAAAACGCCTTCTACAACACCCTGTGGCAGCAGGCCGCCGCCCTGGGGATCACCTCCTTCGTCTCCTCCGGGGACTCGGGCGCCGCCGGCTGCAGCAGCGCCGGCGCGGCCACCGGCTCCGGGCTCGGGGTGAACGGGCTCTCCTCCACCCCCTACAACGTCTCGGTGGGGGGAACCCAGTTCGACGACGGCGGCGGGGGGTACTGGAACGCCCAAAACGGCGCCGGCCTCAGTTCGGCCCGCGGCTACATCCCCGAGATCGCCTGGAACGAGAGCGGCAACGTCTCGGGGGGAGCCGGGCTTTGGTCCACCGGGGGCGGCGTCTCGCTCATCTACGCCAAGCCCTCCTGGCAGGCGGCCCCAGGCGTCCCCGCCGGCAGCATGCGCAGCATACCCGACGTCTCCCTCACCGCGGCGGGCCATGTGGGCTACCTGGTGCGCACCCAGGTGGCGGGCAGCACAGGGTACTACGCCATGAGCGGCACCTCGGCCTCCTCGCCCGCCTTCGCCGGGTTGATGGCGCTCGTGGTGCAGCAGACCGGGGAGCGCCAGGGCAATGCCAACGTGCGCCTGTACCAGATGGGCAACGCCCAGTACGGCCTGGGAGGCGCACAGGTGTTCCACGACACCCTGGCCGGCAACAACAGCGTCCCCGGGGTGACCGGCTACTCCTGCGGCACCGGCTACGATCTGGCCACCGGCCTGGGGTCGGTGGACGCCAACGCCCTGGTGAGCAACTGGGCCATCCCGCAGCTCGAACTGACCAGCAGTACGCTTCCCAACGGCAGCGTCGGGGCGGCCTACAGCGCCAGCGTCACGGCAACCGGGGGGGTGCCCCCCTACGGCTGGTCCGTCAGCGCCGGCGCCCTGCCGCCGGGGCTGACCCTGGTCCCCTCCAGCGGGGCCTTGAGCGGCACCCCCGGCGCGGCCGGCGTTTACTCCTTCACCCTGCAGGTCACCGATGCCGTCGGCGCAGGCGCGGCCCGGACCTTCTCCCAGGCCATCAGCGCCACCGTCTGCGCCTCCCAGCCGGTACGCATCGCCGGTGCCGTAACCTACCCCGATTTCCCTTCCGCCTATCTGGCGGCGGGGGAGGGGGCCGGCATAGAGCTCCAGGCCCTGGACTTCAGCGCCGATTTCCTTTTGGACCGCGAGCTGAGCCTGTCGCTTACCGGCGGCAGCGACTGCGGCTTCGGCGCCAGCCCGTCGGCCAGCGGCATCCTGGGGAAACTACAGGTGAGCGGCGGCACCGTGAAGCTGGGCAAGCTGCGCTTTAAGTGAGGAAAAAGCAGTCAGGCGAAGCTCGCCAGAAGCCGCAATGAACGCAAGGAGGTGCAGCTGCTAGTTTCTTAACCCAGCGGTTGCTTCTCGTTCTGCGCGAAACCCTTTGTCCCTTGGATCTTCGATGCTTTGATTTTTTATAGTTGAACGGTAGATGTATTGAAATTGAAAGGGAGATCGTAATGAGTGCACGTTTGGAAAACAGGAAAACAATGGCCCACAGAAAGAAGCTCCGTCTCATGGCCGCCGCAGCGTTGGCCATTCCGTTCACCCTGGTCCCAGTTTTGGCCGGCGCGGTGGAGACCGACCGGGTCACCGTGGAGGACCCCGCCACCGGCCAGATCATGTTCAAGGTCACCTCGGCCGGCAACGTGACCGGCGCGAGCTTCAACGGCGACGGCTCAGGACTTACCAACGTGCCGCATTTCAAGGGGGCCTGGAGCGGCGTCACCGCCTATGCCAAGGACGACTGCGTCTCCTACGGCGGCAGCACCTATATCGCGCTGCAGCCAAGCAGCAACGCTCTCCCCGACCTGACCCCCGCCTCCTGGGCGGTCCTGGCCCAGCAGGGCTCGGCAGGCGCGGCCGGTGTCACCGGTGCCCCAGGCCCCGAAGGTCTCCCCGGAGCCCCGGGTGCGCAAGGACCGGCAGGGCCTGCCGGCTCGCCTGACACCCAAGCCCAGATCTTGAGCAAAGTAGCGGCGCAGGCTGACGGTGCAGTGTTTACTGTGCAGCAGGGACCAACCGAAGTTAATACCACTCCAAAGGTTATTCTTCTGGATGCAGCGGGAAACCAGAAATTTGTGGCAACCCCACAAGGGAGGATTGGCATTGGCACAGGGAACCCGATGAACTCTATCGATGTCACGGTAGATGAAGCTTCGACTTTCGTTGGCAATTTTGCAGGCACCCTTTACACGACCTATAGCAACACAGGCTTTGCCCAAAATGGATTCATTGCAAGACAAGCACGAGGCAGTGCCTCCAGCCCTGCAGCGGTTCAAGCAAACGATCCCATGTTCAACATTGGCGTAAGAGGATTCGATGGCACTACCTTCAGCGCTTGGAGTAAGGCTATGCTCTCGTTCAAAGCAGCTGAAACGTGGACTCCGACGGCTATGGGAACATTGTTCACCTTCGAAACAACAGCGCCGGGTACGACGACTAGAACTGAGAAAATGCGGATAAGCGGCAATGGCAATATTGGGATAGGTACTACAACACCTACTCAAAAGTTCGAAGTAAAGGACGGCGGGGTAAGGATAAATACGGCGTCCACCGTCACGAAGCCCGGTTGCGACACCAGCACCAGGGGCACCTTCTGGCTGACCCAGAGCGGGGTGGGGGCCATGGACGTCCTGGAGGTCTGCGTCAAGGACGCAGCCGAGGCCTACGTCTGGAAGGCGGTCTGGTAGCCGAGATCGCTGAGGAATGTGAATGAAGAAAGGGTGGCACTGCAAACGGTCCCACCCTTTCTCACGCATTCGCTGTTACCGGGCTGCCTTTGCTCAATCCCAACCCCACTGCCTTTCCCTTGTCGTAGTCCAAAGTCAATAACTCCCCCCCACGAGCGATGCCCTGATGGTCTCCATTTTCGGCAGGTTACTCCTCACGGAATCCGGGGTGAACTGCTGCAGGTAAGCGGGGACCCCGTCCTTGAACAGGTTTTCGATCCGCTTCTCGATCATCACCGGCACCTTCTTCTCGTCGTCGCTAAGCCAGATGGTCAATGGGCCGCGGGCGTAGAAAAGCCCCTCGCTGTCAATCGCCATCTCCGGGCTGACCACGATGGTGCGGAAGCTGCCGGCCGCCGTCCGGACCGTCTCGCGCCTGAGCACCTTGACCTTGACCCGGTTCACCTTCCCCTTGTCCAGCACGTTCACCGTCACCGTCTTGCCCACCGCAAGCGGCAACTGCCTTAGATGATAAAGGCAGGAGACCGGGTCCCAGGCCGGCTCGACCAGTTTGTCGGAGGACTTTTCGAAGCTGATCAGGTTGACGAAGTTGAACTTGCCCTTCTTGCGGTCCAGGCCGACGGCGCGGTGCCAGTCGTGTCGCCCCTCGTGCAGCTTCATCTTGTAGCTGCGCAGGGCAAAGCCCTTGCCGACCCTTTCCAACCTGCTGACCTCCAGGTCTTCCACCTTGTAGAAAGGCGCGGACCACGGCTCGGAGTTCACCTTGGAGGTGATCTCCAGCGTCGAACCGGCAAAAGCGGTCTCGATGCTCGAGCTGCCGATCTTCACACCCGCCCAGGTCAGCTCGTAGTTGAGCAGCTCCGGGATCGAGGAGGCGTGGGCGCAGAAGGCACCGGTGAAGGCCAAAAGAATAGCGGTCAGCACGGCGGAGCGTGCAATTGTGTTCATGGGTATCCCCGGTCGAAGGCGTTTGAGTGTTGTGTGTCCATTTTCGAGCGTCAAGTGGTGAGCCGCCGCTGCGAGTCTGTTAGCGGCTGCGATTTCCGATCATCTTGCTGAACGATCGATCCATGATCTTCGCTGCACCCTCCCAGGTGTAGCGTTCCTCTACCAGGCTCCGTGCGCTCTTGGCCAGACTTCTTCCAGCTTCGGGGTCTTTCAGGATCTTAAGCGCAGCCGAGGCGAACTCATCCGGCGTATCGGCTACCAGCAGTTCCCGTCCGTTTTGGGCCGATATCCCCTCGCAACCCTTCGAGGTCGAAACAACCGGGAGCCCGGCGGCGAAGGCCTCCAGCACCTTGATGCGCGTCCCGGCGCCCTGCCTGAGCGCCACGGCGAGGAGGTCGGCCTGGTAGAACCAGGGGAGCACCTCGGGGACGCTCTCGTGACACTCCACTCCCGGCAGGCCGGCAAGATCGCCCAGTTTCCCCAGTTCCCTCCCCACCATAAGCACCCGCGCCTCTGGCTCTTCGCGACGGATCAGCGGGAACACCTCGCTTAGGAAGTGTCCAGCTGCATCGAGGTTGGGTGTGTAGTCCATGCCGCCCAGAAAGAGGATGCTTTTCCCAGGGTGGGCGCGGGTACGGTACTGGAACCGCTCAGTATCAACGCCGTTGGCGGCGGTGATGACCTTGGCGGAATCACCGGCAAATCCGGCTATCTCGTCGCGCTCCTTTTCCGATACGGCGAAGCACAACCGGCACTCTCTCCAGGCCCGTTCCTCCACCCTTCTGAGACGCTTTTCCTCGATCAGATACAGCTGGCGCCAGAACTGGCTGGTAGCGCTGGTCCCGATTTGCTGCACGTTCTTGTGCTCGATGTTGTGGGCATCAAGGGTGACCGGCGTCGCGGGGAAGAGGTCGGCATACTGCCACATCATGGTGAACTCGATCTGCACCAGGTCGAAATGCCTGCGTCCCTGCAACTCCTTCAAGGCTCGACGCAGGTCCGCGGAGCGGTAGCGGATCACGTTGTAGGGCGCTCGCCCGCTGAAGAACGCCAGCCGGTCGGGCCAGAGCTTGGCCGGGCGCTCCATCAGGAGTATTTCTTCGCACAACTCCCGCAGCGGACCCGGATTCGCCGCGGCACGGTCGTCCACGATGGCGGCCAGAGTGACGGAGTGCGATTTGCTCAGCTCCATGATGATATTGAAGACGCGGATTTTACCCCCTTGATCAAGAGGGTAGGGGAGGAAGGGGGACAATATCAGAATGTTCATTTTCTACCCATCAGTTCGTCCCGACAGATCCCCAACAACGCTGTGCCGTTGTGAAGATCGGGTTCGAGATAGTTGCCCTCGGCCCACTCGTTCCAGGACTTCAAAAAGACAATCCTCTTGTCCTTGGGTCGCCCGCTGACCTGAACGATCGCGTTGCGCAGCTGCTGCCGGAACAGTTCAGGGGTGGCGTTGATCAGCACGGTACCCTTGGCGCCGGAGCGCGGCGTGTTGTCCCAGTTGGGGAGCACGCAAGGGTAAAGATCGTAATCGCCGGCCGGCTCGACCTGGTTGGCTGCGATGAAATCGCTGTACTCGTAGAGATTGGGGTATCCCAGGAATCTGTTCATGATGCGGAAGCCGAGGTACTTGGGCGTGTTCTTCTTTGACAGTCTGAGAATTGCCACGCCGGGATTGTTGGGGACTACAGCGTCGAATCCGCTTCCCTTCGGGTTCCACGGGTCTTGATCCATGTACACGTCTTCGCCGACGAAGTGGATGCCTTTGAGGCCGGCCTTTAGCGCGAGATTCTGCCAGTGTTCGACAAAGCGCTGGGGCTGCGGGATCTGTTGCGGCTTGTAGACGTAGAAGATCGGCTTGCCGTCCACCGTGAGGTATCGATCATCGAAAAACGCTTCCGAGACCGCGTGGAAATGCCGCTCCTCGTCCTGTGGGCCCGGGTAGGTCTGCTCCATCAGGATCTTGTTCGGGTTACCGTGCCAGACTCCGGACCATGTCTCGTTGGCCCAGCCCAGGCAAAACGGCAAGGCCGGCTTCCCCGACCTGAGTACCTCTTGAAAGGGACCTTCCAGAAGGCGCTTGCCGGCGAACCAGTAATGCCAATAGCAGAATCCGCCGATGCCGTGCGCCGCCGCAAGCTCCGCCTGGGCCAGCCTTACTTCCGGCAGCCGCAGGTCGTAAAAGCCGAGGTCCGCGGGAAGATGCGGCTGGTTGTGGCCGGGGAAGAAGGGACGAGCCTTGGCCACGTTGGTCCACTCGGTGAACCCTTTGCCCCACCAGTTGTCGTTTTCCGGGATGGGATGAAACTGGGGAAGGTAAAACGCGACCAGGCGGGTTGTTGGCTGGGGACTATCGATGCTATTGGACATGCGATCCGGTTACCTCAGTAGGCACTTGCTCTGCCCATTCGCTCTCGGCAAAGACAAACTCTTTGGAAATCTAGGCGGACCCAACGAATAACCAGACCCATTTCGGGGGTTACTTTAGCCATAGTCAGCACTTATGTCAATGTGCATGTGCTAGCCCGATAACTCTCCTTTCAACCAAGGAGGTCTCTCGTCCTAATGCAGATTCATGTTGATCGGTAGCGGCAATGAGTATCTCAACGAACTACCGGAACCTTGCGCCATCCTGTTTGCGACTCCGTGTATTCCCGCACGGTGAAGCACCAGATGGCGAGCTTCTTGCCCGCCATATTGTCGCGCCGGCGGGCGAGTTCCACCCGGGCCGGGGTGGCGCCGGAGCCTCGCACTCCCACCAGGTCCACGTTCAGCCCCAGTTCGTACGCCAGCATTTCCGGCAGGCCGCCGTCCTTGGCGTGCATGTCTCCTCCCGAGTGGAAGATGAGCGTGTGACTGTCGCCCAGAAGGACGATGGGGCTGCTCCGGTCCGGAGCGGGAGAGAGCTCCCGCCCCTCGACCACCTGCCGGATCTGGGAAAGGGTGACCGTTTCCAGGTCCTCGGCCGCATCGGACGCCGCTTCGATGAGATCCCCCTTCACCTTGATGCTCTCTTTCTTCATGGTGAACTGCTGCTTTGGCAAGGCCTGCAGCCAGGGGCGGGACGCGATCTTCTGCCTAAGCGCCCGGGCCACCAGGGAGAGGCCGTACGGGGACCAGTGGGTGTCCTTTTGCAGGAAAACCGGCGGGGCGCCTTCTTTACGGGCATCCAGGAACAGTCTGGTCAGGTCCAGGTAATCAACCCCCTCCTTTTCCAGAAGGGCCAGGAACCGCTGATGGACCGAGTCGAGTCTGGACCCCGACCCTATCTGCTCACTCCCCATCCCTCCCACCATCTTGTCCGGATATACGTGCGCCTTGGCCGGGACCGGCACCACTATCAACTCTATCCCGGCGCGCTCCAACTGCTGCTTGAAGTCCACTATCGCCGCAAGGGGATCGCGGCTCTCCGGTTTACTGGCCACGCTGGTCGCTTGCGCCGCCTCACCCCAGAATTCGCCTTTGGAGACATGATTCAGTTCCTGCCTCGAGAACAGCCAGCCGTCGGCCCCGGAGTAGGTCCTGGATTCCCCCTTGCTCCCTGTGATTTCCAGGAGGCGCTTCGGGAACGACTCTCTGAGGTCGCTGCTTGCCGTCCTGGCGGGGGGGACTGTGGCCAGCTCTTTGGGCGCTGCGGCGCTAACGGCTTCATTGTTTCCCGGCACCTCGACGCCGCCTTTCGGAACTTGCTGGGCCGTTGGCGCGGCAGGGGCGTTGCCATCTTCGGGCTGAGCGAGCCAGTAGATATCGAGAAAGACCGCAGCGTCGTTTTGCAGCTCGATGCGCTGGTAACTGCCGTATTTCCGCTCCACCTGGGGCCAGGGCTTGAGTTTCAGGACAACCCGCTCGCCGCGTCTGTAGCGTGTCGCCGCAGTATGGGCATCGTTGCGCATACCCCAGCAGAACACCACGATCTCAGGGGTGGCAAACGGCTTCCCGCCAGAGGTCACCTGCTTCAGGTGCAGGGCGATAACGGCGTCCTTGTATGCCGTGCTCCCCGGCCGCGGCGGCAGGGTGATTTCCTGGATCACCCCCTCGACCTGCAGTCCCTGGGGCGCCGCTTTGGCAGCTTCGACCGCCCGGGTTGCGGGCCCAGCCGCGCGCCTGCCGAGGGTCAGATCGATCAGCTTCCAGTTGCCGAGGGCGAGTTCCCGGGCGGCGAACTCGTACACCACGACTTTTTTGCCGGCCAGCCGGTCCTCGCCTCGCTTCAACTGATTGCCCAACTGCTGCCTGGTCGTGAAGGACCCCTTGTCGTTGATAACGATCGAGTCCACCGGGCGACGCAGGTGGAAGCCAAGCTGTTCCACCAGGCCGCTGCCCGTTCCCCAGCCCATGCCGTCCAGCGAGAAAATGTTGGCATAGCTGTCGCCAAGGAAGAGGACCTCGGCATCGCGGGAACTGCTCCACGGAGTGCCGTCAGCTTGCCTGATCTGATGGATCTCGACCCTCTCCTTCGGATAGCCGTACGAGGTCTTGGACATCTTAAGCATGGCGGCGAGGTCGCCGGCATTTTCCACAGACGCCGCCACCGGCCGGTAGCTCCCAGGAGTGCTGTCGGAAAGCAGCCTGTTCTTTGCCAGGTAATCGGCCAGATGGCCTGCCACCAGTTCGGTTCCTGCCGGCGTCCAGTGGGTGTCGGTTTTCAAAAACAGCTCCTGCTTTCCCTTGGCCTGAAGCAACAGGGGGGCCGGATCGAAGACGCGGACTCCTTTGGCCTCAAGACGGCGCAAGAATTCCGGGAAGGAGGGGTTGTGCAGCGGAGCGGCAAGTTGCGCATAGCGCGCGGAGAAGCGCTCCGGATAGATGGTCGCCTTGGCGGGGGAGGGGAGTACCACCAGCTCGATGCCGCGCCGTGCCAACTGATCCCGGAAATCGACAATCGCCCTGACAGGATCGGGCTGCACAGCTTCCTTGGAATCTGCGCCGGTCCGAGCCCTGCTTTTCAAGGCCTCGGGGTCGAGGAAGCCGGGGCCGGTCAGGTATTCGATGGTAGGGCGGAAGAAGAGCCAGCCGTCCCGCCCGCAGTAAACATCCCGGCTCCCCGAGCCAAGCATACCGATCAGGACGTGCTCGACTTTCGGTCCCAGGGCCTTCAACAGCCAAGAGTCTTCTTCCAGGGCGCTTTCGAACTTCCTGGTGTTCTCAACGGTCCTGCCGTTGACAAGCTGGGCCAGGGCAAGACTGTAGCCTATGCCGCTTTCTTTGAGCCGCAGCTCTTCCAGATCCCGGTCCTGATCCGCGTAAGAGAAGGCCGCAAAGGACTTAGGCAGCAGCGACGGCTTTTCGCTCGGCTTCGCATCTGCGCTGAGCTCGGCTGCATACTGGATCAGGGGCACCGCAGCTATGGTGCAAAGGAATGCTATCAGCAGGAACCATTTGACCGCGGAGCCAACCTCAGTCGCTCCGATTTCGGCCTGCGCGACTCCCTCCCGGGTCAGCTTATTCTTCTTCGACATTGCTTCTCCAAACTACAAACGTGAAAGGTGAAAGGTGAAAATCAACCTAACAGGCTATCACCGTTCACCGGTTCAATTCACCGTTCACCGGTTCTAAAACACAGAGTAAATAAACGGGCTATGAGCTTTGGTTATCAGTGTGGCTATTGAGACCAGGAACAGGCCATAGCACCAGGCAGCCTTCTTCCAGTTGAGCGAACGGGTGAAATCCCAGGTTTGCGGCGCGCTCCAGATCAGAATCGCGGCTATCGCGATGCTGATCAGGTAATAGGGCTGGTAAATCAGTCCGCTGATCAGGGCGGTTCCGTCCTGCTCCGGTCCGAAGCCGAACATGCTCTGCAGATACCCCAGGGCAGAGGTCATGTCTGAGGCGCGGAAAAATACCCAGGCCAGGGACACCGGGAGGAAGGTGAGCCCCACGCGGACGGCTTTCGGCATTTTCCAGTAACTGCTGTTCTTGCCTCGGAGCTGCTCCAGGGCCAGCATACCGCCGTGGATGGCGCCCCAGACAACGAAGGTCCAACCGGCGCCGTGCCAGATGCCGCAGATGGTGAAGACGACAAGGCTGCCGGCGAGTGCCGGGTAGTTGTAGCGGAATTTCTCCCGCACCATGCGCTCCCTGACCCGGTCGGTCAGAAGCGCATGGGTCACCGGACCGAACAGGTAATCCCTGAGCCAAGTGGAGAGCGAAATGTGCCAGCGGCGCCAGAAGTCGGCGAAGGAATCTGCCTGATAGGGAGAATCGAAGTTTTTGGGGATGACAAAGCCGAACATGAGACAAAGGCCGATGGCCATGTCGCTGTAGGCGCTGAAATCGAAGTAGATCTGCAGTGAGTAGGCGAAAAGGCCGTACCAGGCATCCAGGGCGTGTATGGTCGCGGCATTGAAGCAGGTGTCCGCGACCTTGCCGCAGGGGTCGGCGAGCAGGACCTTCTTGGCCAGCCCCAGGCACATGAAGGCGACGCCGCGGGCGAATTTTTCAGAGCTGTGGGAGCGGGCTGTCAGTTGACCGGCGATCTCCTGGTAGCGCACTATGGGCCCAGCGATCAGTTGCGGGAACAGAGAGGCATAACAGGCGAAATCGATGAAGCTCCGGGTGGCGCGAACTTTTCCCTGCCAGACGTCGATGGAGTAGCTCACCATCTTGAAGACGTAGAAGCTGATGCCGAGGGGAAGGGCTATCCTGAAGAAACTCTCCCACTGGAGGTGTTCAAGACCCAGGGCGCTGACCAGCGAGTTGTAGTTCTCGATGCCGAAATTGAAATACTTGAAGAACACCAGCAGTGAAAGATTGGCGGCGATGGAGAGCCAGAAAGCGGTCTTCTGGTTCAGGCTCACCGGTTCGTCCTCATCCAATAGCGGCACTTCCCCGGATGCGGGGTGGTCCGGCTTCCAGACCATCACCAGCGCGCAGTAATAGCTGACCAGTGTGGAACCGAACAGCAAGAGAACGAAATAGGGATTGGCCCAGCCGTAGAACAGGTAGCTCATCACCGTCAGGACAAGGTTTCTCGCGCGCGGGGGGGAGGCATAGTAGAGTGCCAGCGTTGCCGGGAGGAACAAGAACAGAAAGATAAAAGAGCTAAACGCCATCTGAGTAATCACCTATAAATTGAACTTTGAATGAGCCAAACACGTGCGCGAATCCCACGGACACCGCAGCTTTTGGCTGCGACCGTCTGTATTGACAGGGGCAATTTCGCCGGCCAAATCAGCCCCCGATTTTGCCGGCGTAATTTTCGCCTCCCCCCGGTACACCCACTTGAGGACTTGAGACAGCCCTCCCCCGGAAGCGCCCTATGGCCCCCCCTAATGAGGCGGCACCGCAGCGGATGTTACCGGATAAGGGGCAAATGTGGCCGGCCAAATCAGCCCCCGATTTTGCCGGCGAAATTTTTGCCGCCCCCGGTACACCCACTTGAGGCCTGAGACGGCCCTCCCCCGGAAGCGCCCTATCGCCCCCCCTAATGAGGCGGCACCGCAGCGGATGTTACCGGATAAGGGGCAAATTTGGCCGGCCAAATCAGCCCCCAATTTTGCCGGCGAAATTTTTGCCGTCCCCCCGGTACACCCACTTGAGGCCTTGAGACGGCCCTCCCCCAGAAGCTGCCCTGACTACCCTAATGAGGCGAGCACCGCAGCGAACATTACCTGAATAAGGGGCAATTTGGCCGACCAAACCAGCCCCGATTTTGCGGCGAAATTTTCGCCGCCCTAATGAGGCGGGAACTGCGGCGGATTTACTGGATAAGGAGCAATTTGGGCCAGCCAAATCAGCCCCCAAATTTTGCCGGCGAAATTTTCACCCCCCCTGGCGGTCCGAGGGGAGGGTCCGAGGGGTCAGAGCTTGACATGGACAAAGCGGCCTCGTGTCAAGGTCAAGCCCTGACCCCGAAGACCCCGGAAACCAAACAATGAAAAGCAGGACATGCAAGCCCCACACGGCCGGAAACACGCTCTGTGGATTAATTCCAAAAAACGTGGATATATGTGCCAAAGCGCTAAAAATCAATCCGAAAACGGCTATCGAAAAAAGTGCATTTATCATTTTTGTATTCCAACGCCTGCCTGACCGGCTTGGCCGGTCCAGGCGTCTGGTTGGGCTTATCCATGTGCTGCTTCAGGTTATCGAAAGCCTGTCCCCTTTTCTCTTCCTCGGGGCCATTTATCACGTGATCCTGCGGGGCAACGATCACCGAGACATCTTCGCCTGATCAACGTCAACTATTATTCCCGCTCGAACGGGAGGTTTAATTGTCGCTGATCATTCGCCGATGACAAGGGCCGGTTATGCCCGGCGCACCCGGCGGGAAGGAAAGTTATTCACTTGTCAACACCCGGTTCTATCGGTTCCGTAATTTTCGAATATGAGGCTGTCACTGTCCGCGCTATTTTCGATCATTTCCGTGCACCCGTGGCATAAAGATGATCAATGCAGAGGGCTACGCCTTTAACCTGCTTTCCACCACACCCAGCCCATGCGCACTCATCTTCGGTTGTGCCCCCTCTTGCTGACAACAGAAGGTCTTTTCGCAGATTTGTTGAATCCTTTGATTCCCAATTTTTGACGTCATTTATTTTTGTTATTACACGTACGACATACTTATCCCATTCGTCGATGGACCAGTGTTGGCCACAAACCTTGCAACGGAAGAGCTTTATCCAATTTCCGACTGCTACTTCTACCAGAGAGCGGAAAAACGCTTTGGGCACATCGTCATGGTAAGCAGCATCTTCAATTGTTGCGCATTTGCATTTCATTTTTTCTCACCCAACGACTGGCCGGTGAGCGGGTTCACCGCTCCACGGCCTGGTTAGCCCTTGCCGTAGATGTGTTCCATATCTTTTGACTTGAAATGAAACACCTCTGCAATGAACTTGGCTTCTGGGTCAGCTTCCAACACGGCTTCTGCTTCTGGATACAAACCAGAATATGCGAAACAGAAATGACTCATTATCATCACTGCAATCCCGGCAACATGTTTGATATGGTCAGCTTGGCTTTCAAAAGACTCGGTCTGTTTTATTTGAAACAGCGATAGATGACCAGAATGTGCATAGCCACAGAGATACCGATATACTGCTCTAAAGTAATTAGGGTTGATGTCCGCTATCGCCGCCAGCCTCGCCCAGCCCATCCCCAGCCGCCACTCTCCTTCTCGTGCCTTCTTTTTGAGGTCTTTGTTAAGCTTCTTGTAGTGGGGGTCACCCGTTACATCAGTGAGCACCTCTTCAACGAAAGCTTTCTCAGACAAAAGCTTCAATTTTCCTTCAGCCGTAATTACGGGCGAATTTTGCCGCTCTAGCCAGCCCCCGAGTTGCCATATCTTAAATCTAAATTTTTTCTCTGCACTTGTAGGGGGCGCGACAATTATGAAATAGAATGCTAGGTAGGTCTCAATGATTGCTCTGATAATGACTTTGAATGAAGAGTGGTCTACATATTGATGCAATTTATCTTCAAGGATAAGGTTGGTACCCTTTGTGAGGTAAAAAGCCGTGCCCAGGTGATGAATCAGCTTTACTGCAAATGCATTGCTGTACTCGTGCCATTCCTCATCTGGCGGGATATCCTTTCCATCCGTAGATTCGACAAGCTGGACCACCAGCCCCAAAAGTCTTTCAAACTCTTCTTCGTATTGCATTTTTCCCTCGGGGTAACGCCTGTAGGGTGAGCGGCGGAGCGGGTAAGCTCCCATCGGCTCTCTATCACTTCCACCGACCCGCGGAGTCCGTCTCTACCCGTCTTGTTGGCAATCGGTTTTCCTCAACTCTTATGGCTCAGGTTTGGTCTCTGGTCACACTTCTGTCACCGTATTTTTTTTCAGGCTTCCACCAACATTTCCGGAGCTGTCATTTCTCTGAATCCTGGGCTATGTGCTCATCCTCAAACGGTGGGTATTCTGAAAGGAAAAGTTCCATGCCGATATTTACCATTATCTGCATTGCCGCGATGGAAACTACTGTGCCTCCACCACATGCGCCAGGCCTTGGGCTATAGCCAATGGGTCCGAGGGGGCAGAGCTTGACATGGACAAAGCGGCCTCGTGTCAAGGTCAAGCCCTGACCCCGAAGACCCTCAACAAATTTGTCTACGATTCTTGCTCCGCCGCCGCTGGCCGTGCGGTAGACCTCAACAGGAGTACGGTTGCCCAGCGATTGGTGGGGCCGTTCAGTGTTGTAAAACTCGAAATACTCGGTCAGGCCCAACCGCAATCCGAGCATGTCGACGTACCCTTTCAGGTACACATCCTCGTGCTTGACACTGCGCCAGAGCCGTTCTACGAAGATATTGTCCAGCGCCCGACCGCGTCCGTCCATACTGATCGCCACGTCGTGGGACTTCAGGACGCCGGTAAAGGCATCACTTGTGAACTGGCAGCCCTGATCCGTGTTGAAAATGTCTGGCGTGCCGTAAGCCCTTAGCGACTGTTCCAGGCAGTCAACGCAGAAATCGCTGTCCAAGGTGTTTGATAACCGCCATGCCAGCACCTTCCGCGAGTACCAGTCAATTACTGCTGCCAGGTAGGCAAAGCCGCGTGCCAGGCGAACATAGGTTATATCAGTACTCCAGACCTGGTTGGGCCGTATCACATTCACGCCTCTGAGCAAGTACGGGTAAATCTTGTGCTGAGGGTGAGGCAGACTGGTGTTGGGTCCTGGTGCCATGCCAGCCAGTCCCAGGAACCCCATCAGCCGTTGAACCCGCTTACGGTTGACCAGATGCCCGGCTTTGCCCAGATGTACCACCATCCTGCGGCTGCCATAGAACGGATGACGCGTATATTCTGCATCAATCAACGTCAGTAGTAGCAACTCCAGATCATCCGGAACGGTTGCTAAACGCGGCGCATAAACGGTAGAGCGGGCGATGCCGGCCAGCGCACATTGCCGAGAGAGGGCCATGGGGTTCGATAGGCTAACCCAGGGCCTGCGGTCTGCTATTGGTCGATCCCGGACTTTTTTTTAAGCCAGTCCAACTCCATCTTCAGTCGCCCGATCTCTGAGTAAAGCCGCTCAGGGCTGGCTGACGGATCTACGGTCTTCGGGCCGCGCTTAGTCTCGAAAATGCTGGGGGCCTGGGCGAGTAGCTCACGTTTCCATTCGCCGACCTGAGTCGGGTGCACACCGAACTCCTGGGCTATTTCATTCACGGTCTTGACGCCGCGGATCGCCTCAAGTGCCACTTTCGTCTTGTACTGGCTGGTGAAATTCTTGCGCTTCCTTTCGCTCATTGCCTGCTCCTTTTTGTCGCAGGCACCATCTTAAACTATTGTCCTGAAAACGGGGTCCACTATAGGGCACATCCAGAGAGGGTAGCTATTATGGCCCCTAAAAGCAGCAACGTGTTTAGTTTCATGTGTCCACTCCTGTGTTTGTTTTATCAGTACAACGCCTTCAGGGTGAGCGGCGGCGTAGCCGTCCGTCTCTACCCGTCTGGTTGGGACTTCCCTGTGCTCGCCAAGTTATCCATTTATCAATGCCTGGTACTATTGGTACTGTGCCTGACCTCAGAATCCCAAGAAACTACAGCTCCCGTCGGCTAATCCCGCGTTCACCATCTTCGCCCGACTTCCTGACACTTAGCCGACTTTTACTTCTTTCAGGCCTTCAAATTCGGGAATGATCGCTCAGGGGAAATCGGTTCGGAGCCGGATGGTTTTGCCACTTTCTTTTCGTTTGTGTCCCTCTGGCCTCCTCCCGATGATTTATCAACATATCAATACCCGGTTCCATCAGCGCCCCCTGCCGCCGAGTGGTTGAACGCTTTGCTATTCTTTTTTCTCTGACTTAACGTCCGGTGCAAAAATGAACCCTCGTTTTCCTGACTCAAGTCGGACTTTCCAGAATGGCCATTCCTTGCCATATCCCATGCTGACAATATCTGCTACTTCACCTGGCTTGAGATATCCAATAATTTGGTTAGGTGGTGACTGACTTCCATAAGGATAGATATCTGTCTCGTATATCGGCGATGGAATATTGCCATTGGCTGAGATCCTCCAGCTTCGTGCCTCAAAATAGTCGAGAACTTGCAGGTAAATGGCCCAAGCAACTAATATCGCAATCAGAAAGATGATTTTTTTCGATTTCATAATTTTATTGTTCAACGGGCCGGGGGCGCACCAGCGCGTCAGCGTCTGCGTGCCGCCACATGGTTGGGCGTTCACTCGATATACAGGTCGACCACAGCACGTTTCCGCTCTTGGTCGGCAAAGACCTTTACATGTCCGCCGTACTTAAACTCTTTCGGTTCTGCCGTGAACGCGCTAACAACAGGAAACTCTGGTCCTACTTTTGTGATTACGGCAGAATGGCTTGTTTCTTCTGTCTCTGTTTCTTTGAATGCATACCCACGAAGAAGGCTAGTGGACTGTCCGGTTAGTTCTTTCTATTAACATTGATGCTTTCTCGTGCTCTTTGCACTGATTCTAGTATTACGTTTGCTGGTTTAGTCCACTTGAATGGCTTAGCACAAGCTGTATTATGCAC